>Ga0156236_137_pt1 | contig 123643 bp, 109 predicted proteins | sample RifCSPlowO2_12_FD_107883 | JGI IMG/M metagenome (GOLD analysis project Ga0156236, IMG submission 107883) | Candidatus Lindowbacteria bacterium RIFCSPLOWO2_12_FULL_62_27
CGATTTGAGCGCGAGGACCGTCATGTTGAAGTGGGGCGATTGTCCGGGCGATTCCTGTCCGAGGGCCGCGAATTCCGTCCAGCCCAGTCCCAGTTGTTCCTGGAGCCGGCTGAGGTAATGCCGGACGAGGTCGAATTCAAATTTTTCGTTCCCGGCCGGAACGGGCGTATGGGTCGTAAAGACGCTGGAGGCCCATACGACTTCCCGTGCTTCCGCAAACGACAGCCGCTCCGATTCCATCAGCCGGCGAATCCGTTCCAGCACGAGAAACGCGGAGTGGCCTTCGTTCATGTGATGGACCGTGGGCCGCAAGCCCAGCGCCTCCAGCGCGCGCACGCCGCCGACCCCGAGCACGATTTCCTGCCGGATGCGCATGTCGCGGTCTCCGCCGTAGAGCCGGCCGGTGACGGCGCGCTGGTGCGGGGGATTTTCGGGAAGGTTGGTGTCGAGCAGGTAGAGGGGGACGCGGCCGACCCGGGCGGACCAGACCTGAACGGCGACCGTCTCTCCGGCAAGATCGACCGTGATGCGGACAGGCCGGCGATCGGCGCCGGTTTCGATTCGGACCGGCATATTGTACCAGTCGTTGTCGGGGTATCGTTCCTGCTGCCATCCGTCGTGGGTGAGCGCCTGGTGGAAATATCCCTGTTGATAGAGAAGCCCGACGCCCACGAGGGGCAGACCGAGGTCGCTGGCGGATTTGAGATGGTCGCCGGCGAGCAAGCCAAGCCCCCCGGAATAAATCGGCAGGCTTTCCTCGATGCCGAACTCGCAGGAGAAGTACGCCACGAGCGGCCGCTCCTGCGGGCACTGCCGCTGAAACCAGGAGGGCGCGGCGAGGTACTGTTTCAAGTCCCGGTGCGCCGCGTTCATCTCGGCGAGAAAGGATGGATCGGTTTCGGCCTTGCGGAGTTCTTCGGGGCGAAGCGCCCCGAGCATCCAGACGGGATTCTGGTAGGACTTGATCCAGAGGTCGGCGTTCAATCGCATGAAGAGCGCGCGGGCCTGAGGGCTCCAACTGAACCAGAGGTTCGTCGCCAACTCTTCCAAGGGGGCCAGCTTCTCCGGCAGATTCGGTCGCACCACAAATGCTCTGGGGTTCATCCGCAGACTATGCCTGAGCCTCCCCATCCCCTGCAAGTCCGAGCCTGTGCCGGGCTTCGGCGATGCTCATGCCGTGGATCAGAATATGGAGGCATCGCGGGCAGACCTTCGTTTGATGGTTATCGATGGCGGCCAGAAAGTACACTTCCGATTTTCCGAAATGGCCCTCGCACACGGCGCAAGCCGTCGCCGGCGTTTCAGGCGCATCGGGGGTTTCGGGACGATTGACCATGTGCTCACTTCCTTTCAAACGTGATGGTAAAACGGATGCAAATTCCAATCCACAAAAAGCGCGCCCGGTCAAAGAAGTCGTAACCAGTCGATCCGGCGTGTCATAGACGTTTAATGGATATCGGCCGGTTGGTCTCTGAGTGTGTGGTGTGTGCGCACAGTGTACTGATTCAAAACAACCTGACACCCCATCCCGCAAACGTTCGCGGATCGCTATCTGCTCTGTTTTATCCCGTTAAGGTTTATTTCAGAATCAGACCCCGGCCGGCATGTGATTCGCATGGACTTGGGCATGACCTCAAATACGGTCAAGCTCTGTTACGACCACGGAGAGCTGGAACTGCCGCTGATTGTCGGATCGGAAGACGAGAAGGCGATCGACATTTCGAAGCTCCGGAGCGCGACAGGGCACATCACCATTGACCCGGGCTACGTCAACACGGGATCCTGCCAGAGCGCCGTTACGTTTCTGGACGGCGAGGCCGGCGTTTTGCGGTACCGCGGATATCCGATCGAACAATTGGCGGAGCACAGCAGCTTCCTCGAAGTTTCGTATCTCCTGTTGCACGGCCGTCTGCCCTCCGAAAAGGAGTTCGATCGCTACGTTTACGAGATCAAACATCACACGATGATCCACGAGGACTTGAAGCGTCTCTACCAGGCCCTGCCGAAGGACTCGCATCCGATGGCTGTCTGTTCGGCGGTGGTCGGGACCTTGGGCGCGTTTTACAAGGAGCTGGTGGACCCGCGGGACGTGGCGCAGGTGGACGGGGCGGCGCTCAGGCTGGTGGCCAAGATGCCGACGATCGCCGCCTACTCCTATAAATACTCCCTCGGCCAGCCTTTCATGTATCCGGTCGACAGCCTCGACTATCCCGCCAATTTTCTCCACATGATGTTCGCCACGCCCTGCGAGGAATACGCCGTCGATCCGCTCATGGCGAAGGTCCTGGACCTTTTGCTGATCCTTCACGCCGACCACGAACAGAATTGTTCCACGAGCACCGTCCGGATGGTCGGCAGTTCGATGGCGAACCTGTTTGCGAGCGTATCGGCCGGCATCAACGCGCTGTGGGGTTCGCTGCACGGCGGCGCGAACCAGGCGGTGGTCGAGATGCTGGATGCGCTCGCGAAGGGCGCAGACACGCCGGAGGAGTTCATGAACAAGGTGAAGGACAAGAAGAACAACGTCCGGCTGATGGGCTTCGGGCACCGGGTCTACAAGAATTTCGATCCGCGGTCCCGCGTTCTCAAGAAGGTCTGCGGCGAAGTGTTGAGCCGGGCCGAAGGAAGTTGCCGGCTGTTCGAGATCGCGCAGGGGCTGGAGGAGGTCGCGCTGAAGGACGAGTATTTCGTTTCGCGGAAACTCTATCCGAACGTCGATTTTTATTCCGGCATTCTCTACCGCGCGTTGGGCATCCCGACCAACATGTACACCGCCCTGTTCGCGATGGGCCGCATGCCGGGCTGGATCGCGCACTGGAAGGAGATGCACGTGGACCCTGCGTTCAAGATCGGCCGGCCCCGGCAGGTTTACGTGGGCGAGAAAAAACGGGACTATGTCTCGATCAGCCTGCGCTGACATGAACGACATCCTGCCCGCCGCCGACCGGCTCCGGTTCGAGGAGGAGGCGCGGCTCTATCAGGAAGGGGCCCGCACCGAGGAGGAATTCAGGAACGCGCGGGTGCCGATGGGCATTTATGAGCAGCGGGAGCACGGCGTATACATGATGCGCATCCGCATCCCCGGCGGCCGGATGACCGCCTTTCAGCTCATGGCGGTCGCCAACGCGGCCGACCTCTACGGCAACGGCGCGCTGCACTTCACCACGCGCCAGGACGTTCAACTTCACGGCCTGACCGTCAAGAGCATCGTTCCCGCCCTGCGGGCGCTGCTCAAAGTTGGGCTTCACACGCGGGGCGGCGGCGGGAACACGGTCCGCAACATCACGGCCTGCACGATGTGCGATCTGACGGGATACGCCATCCTGAACGTTTATCCGTTCGTCCGCAGTCTGACGCAGAAACTTCTGCTCGAACCCGAATCCTACCGCCTGCCGCGGAAACTCAAGATCGCGTTTTCGGCGTGCGCGAGGGACTGCCCGGAGGGGGGGTTTTCGGACATCGGCTTTATGGCGCGCTGGCGGGACCACCGGTTCGGCGAAACGCTGGGCTTTCAGGTGCTCGTGGGCGGCGGCTTGGGTGCGCGGTCGGCGGCGGCCGTCGAGCTGGAACCGTTTGTGTCGCCGGACGAAGTGTATCTGGTCGCGGCGGCGATCCGCAGCGTCTATCAGCAGCGCGGGAATTCCGGCGACAAGAACAATTCGCGCCTGCGGTTCCTTGTGCAGTCGCTGGGCCTGGACTCATTCAAGAGAATGTATCTTGCGGAAAAAGAATCCTTGCGGGACTTTCTGGCGTGGCCGATCGTTCCGCTCGAAGGCCGTCCGCAGCCGGTGGGGGATCCATCCGACATTCCGGCGATCCGGGACCCGGAGATGAACACGTGGGCGTCGGAGTGCGTGCATGAGCAGACGATCGCGGGGTTTTTCGCCGTCACGTCGCCCGTATCGATGGGCGACATCACCTCCGCGTCGGCCGGGGCGCTGGCCGAATGGCTGTGGAACTCGGACCTGAACGAGGTGCGGCTCACCCAGCAGCAGAATCTTCTGATTCCGAATGTTCCCGGCAAACGGATCCCGATCCTGTACGATTTCCAGAAGACGGCCGGCATCGTGCGGCCGGCGCCTCCCGCGTTGTCCGGGATGTGCGTCTGCGCGGGCGCCGGGACATGCCAGCTTGGCATCTGCCGGTCGAAGGACGTGGCGGCCGAAATTTACAAAATGAAGGACAACGCCTACTGGCGGCATCCGGCCCTCCGGTTTCTCTCGATCCGATTCAGCGGCTGTATGAACCAGTGCGCGCGGTCGACCACGGCAGTCCTCGGATTTGTCGGCGCAGCGCGGTCCTTGGATGGCCGCTCCTATCCCGCCTACCAGGTGTTCTGGGGCGGGCAGAGCCGGGGGGCGCATTCGTCCCTGGCGGCGCCGGTGGGGACCGTTCCCGCGCGCTGGATCACGCCGCTTCTGGACGGATTTCTGGACCGGCTGGCCGCCGTGCTGCCGCGCGACGCGGACGTCGCCCGGATCATTCGCACGGGCCGGCCCATCCTTCACGCGTGCCTCGCTGAATTTCAGCAGGCGCCCGGTTACGATACCGCGCCCCTCTTCTACAGGGACTGGGGCGCGGACGACCAGCCCTTCACAACCGAAGATAGAGGAAAGGGGGAGTGTTCAGCCGGCGAAACATCGATTGCTTGCTGAACCGACCGAGATGACCGAAACACTGAACAGCCTCATTGACCGCATTCAGAAAGAAGGCGTCGAGAAAGCCGACGTGGCGTCGGCCGAAATCATCGCCAAGGCCAAAGACACCGCGGCGTTGATCGTGAAAGAGGCCGAATCCAAAGCGGCCGACATCCTCGAAAAAGCGAAAAAAGACACGGAGTCCCTCACGGCCCGCAGCAAAAAGACGCTCGAGCAGGCCGCGCGCGACATCGTGCTCACCGTGGGCCAGGGGGTGGAGAAAGTATTCCGGGACCTGGCCGACCAGGGCGCGGGCGAAGCGCTGTCGGGGGAGGTGCTGGAGCAGACGCTCGTCAAAATCTGCGACGCGTTCCTCGCCCGCGGCATGACCGACGGCCGGCTGGAGCTTCTGGTGAACCCGAGCGACGTCGATCGTGTCAACGCGTATTTCAAAACGAGGTTCCGAAAGGCCCTGGAGGCGGGGGTGCAGATCCGGCCGGACGGCGGCATTGTCGCCGGCTTCAAGGTGAAGCTGGCCGGCAAGTCGCTTTCGCTCGATTTCACCAAGGAATCGATCGCCGAATCCGTCCTGCAACTGCTCCGGCCGCAGCTTGCCGAGATTGTCCGCGGGGGCTTGGCGGCCGGCCGCGGATGAGCGCCAAGTATTTTTATCTGATGTCGAGCCTTCCGACCCTGTCTCTGGACACGCCGCCGCCGCTGACGACGGACCAGTTCCGCCTCCAGTGCAAGACCTGGCTCACACCGCTGGAATGGGCGGCGGTGGAGGAAGTCCTGACCTTCAACGAGTCACGGTCGGCCAACCCTTTTCTACTGCGCTGGCGCGACCGCGAAATCCAGCTTCGGAACGCCATCGCCCGCCAGCGCGCGGCGCGCCTCGGCGTCGATCCCGAGCCGCATCTTCGCGAGCACGGCGCCTACGACGCGTCGACCGACAAGAGCATCATCAACGCCTTCGCGCGCCCCACGCCGATCGAACGTGAGATGGAGCTGGACCGTCTGCGCTGGCGGATCGTGGACGAAACGGCGGGGTTCGATCCCTATCAACTATCCGGTCTGCTCGCCTACGCCTTGAAAATCCGCCTCTCCCGGCGCTGGGCAAAGATGGACGAAGGGCGCGGCCGGGCCGCGCTCGAAGAACTCATACAAAGGACGGCATGACCCCATGAGCAACACAGGAACCATTGTCGGCGTGAACGGAAACATGATCACCGTGGAATTCGGCGGCGACGTTCAGCAGAACGAAGTCGGCTACGCGAAGACGGACAGTCTGGAACTCAAGGCCGAGATCATCCGCATCCGCGGGCGCCGCGCGGACATGCAGGTCTTCGAGGACACCACGGGCCTCACGGTGGGAAACCCCGTCGAATTCAGCGGGGAACTTCTGACGGTGGAACTCGGTCCCGGGCTCCTCACGCAAATTTTCGACGGCCTCCAGAACCCGCTGCCCCAGCTCGCCGAAAAATGCGGATTCTTCCTCCAGCGCGGCATGTACCTTCCGGCGCTCCCGCGCGCAAAATCCTGGGACTTCACGCCGGCCGCCAAACCCGGCGACACCGTCACCGGCGGCGACACGCTGGGAACGGTGCCCGAGGGAATCTTTCAACATCACATCATGGTCCCGTTTTCGGTCCGGTCCGAGTGCCGGGTCGAGGAGGTCGCGCCCGCCGGGGCGTACAAGGTCGAGCAGGTCATCGCGCGCCTGAAGGACGACCGCGGTCAGGCCCTCGAAGTGACGCTCATGCAGCGCTGGCCGGTCAAGATCCCGATCAAGAATTACGTCGAACGCATCAAGCCCGTCGATCCGCTCGTGACGAAGATCCGGATCATCGACACGTTCTTTCCCGTCGCCCGCGGCGGCACCTTCTGCGTGCCGGGGCCGTTCGGCGCCGGCAAGACGGTGCTGCAGCAGATGACGAGCCGGCAGGCCGAGGTCGACGTCGTGATCATCGCCGCCTGCGGAGAGCGCGCGGGGGAGGTGGTGGAGACGCTGCGCGAGTTTCCGGAGGTGATGGACCCGCGCACCGGCCGCAGTCTCATGGAACGGACGATCATCATCTGCAACACAAGCTCGATGCCGGTGGCGGCGCGGGAGGCGTCCGTCTACACGGGCGTCACGCTGGCCGAGTACTACCGGCAGATGGGCCTGCACGCGCTCCTGTTGGCCGATTCGACGAGCCGCTGGGCGCAGGCGCTGCGGGAGATGTCGGGCCGGCTGGAGGAGATTCCGGGCGAGGAGGCGTTCCCGGCGTATCTCGAGTCGGTGATCGCCGCCTTCTACGAGCGCGCGGGTCTTGTGCGCTTGAAGGACGGCCGGACCGGATCGATCACCGTCGGCGGCACGGTCAGCCCCGCCGGCGGGAACTTCGAGGAGCCCGTCACGCAGGCGACCCTCAAGGTCGTCGGCGCCTTTCACGGCCTGTCCCGCGAGCGGTCCGACGCCCGCAAATTCCCCGCGATCCATCCGCTCGACAGTTGGACCAAATACACGAGCGTCGTGTCCGACAAAGATGTGGCGGCCGCCAAGCGCACCCTGCGCGCGGGCACGCACGTCGAGCAGATGATGAAGGTCATCGGGGAGGAGGGCACGTCGATCGACGATTTTGTGACGTATCTCAAGGCCAAATATCTGGACGACGTGTATCTTCAGCAGGACGGCTTCGACGCCGTCGACGGCGCGACGCCGGCCGACCGGCAGAAATATGTGTTCGGGATCATCGTGCGGATCCTCGAAACGGCCCTGAATTTCGCCGACAAGGACGCCGCCCGGAAATTTTTCAACCAGCTCACGCAGAAAACCAAGGACTGGAACCGCGCGGCGTCGGGAACGCCGGAGTTTCAGGAAATCGAAAAGCAAATTCAGGCGGGACTTGCGGAGGTGACGCGCTCATGAAGAAGGTCTATCATCGCATTGAGAAAATCGTCGGAAACGTCCTGACCATCCGGGCGTCCGACGTCACGTACCGGGAACTGGCTGAGGTCACGTCCCGGCGGGGCGTGTCGCTGGCGCAGGTGATCCGGCTCGACGGCGAGTTCGTGTCGCTGCAGGTGTTCTCGGGCAGCCGGGGCATCGAGACGGACGCGCAGGTGCGATTCTTGAGCCATCCGATGACGATCCCGTTTTCGGATTCGCTCCTCGGCCGGATTTTCACCGGCGGCGGCCAGCCCCGCGACAAGGGTCCCGGCCTCTACGAAAACCCGATCCCGATCGGCGGCCCGTCGGTCAACCCCGCCAAGCGCATCATCCCGCGGCGGATGATCCGCACGGGCATTCCGATGATCGACGTGTTCAACACGCTGGTCGAGTCGCAGAAACTCCCGATCTTCTCCGTGGCCGGCGAGCCTTACAATCCGCTCCTCGCGCGGATCGCGCTTCAGGCCGAGGTCGACGTCATCGTTCTGGGCGGGATCGGCCTCAAGTACGACGACTATCTGTTTTTCCGGGATTTCCTGGACGAAAACGGGGCGCTGGGCCGGTCGGTCCTCTTTATCCACACCGCCTCCGACCCCATCGTCGAGTCGCTCCTGGTGCCCGACGTGAGCCTGGCGGTGGCGGAGCAGTTCGCGATCAAGGGCAAGCGCGTTCTGACGCTCCTGACCGACATGACAAACTTCGCGGACGCGATGAAGGAGATCGCCATCACGATGGAACAGATTCCCTCCAACCGCGGATACCCCGGCGACCTCTACAGCCAGCTCGCGTCGCGGTACGAGAAGGCCGTCGACTTCGAGGGCGCCGGATCCATCACCATCCTCGCCGTGACCACCATGCCCGGCGACGACGTCACGCACCCGGTGCCGGACAACACCGGATACATCACCGAGGGCCAGTTCTACCTGCGCACCGGCCGCATCGAGCCGTTCGGGTCGCTGTCGCGTCTGAAGCAGCTCGTGAACGCCAAGACGCGCGAGGACCACCGCACCATCATGAACTCGATGATCCAGCTTTACGCCTCCTACCGCGAGACGCTGGAGAAACAGGCGATGGGATTCAGGATGAGCGTCTGGGACACGAAGCTTCTTAAATATGGAGGGCGGTTCGAGCGCGAGATGATGGACCTGACCGTCAACATCCAGCTCGAAGCGGCGCTGGATCTCGGCTGGAAGATTCTCGCGGACTGTTTCGATCCGGCCGAAACCGGCATTCCGTCGAAACTGCTCAAGAAGTTCTGGCCCGAAAAGGCTGCCGTGTAAGCGCGTGGCGAAGGTCAAGTTCACCAAGAATGAGCTCAAGGCGCAGCGCGACGCGTTCGCGCTCTACCGCCGGTTCCTCCCGACGCTCCAGCTCAAGAAGAAGCAGCTTTTGTCGGAGATGAAGCAGGTGGAGGCGAAGATCGATGAGAAGAAATCGGAGGAGCGGCGGGTCCGTGCGGAGATGGACGCGTGGGTGAAACTGTTTTCGGAACCCGTGCCGCCGGAACATTTTCCGAGAATCAAGGAAATCCGAAAAGGGGAATCGAACGTCGCCGGCGTCAACATCCCCGTCCTCAAGGAAGTCATTTTCAGCGTCGACCGCCGCGATCTCTTCGCGACGCCCGCGTGGATTGACGACGCGGCCAAGGCCCTGGAGGCGCTGGCGCGCATGAGGATCGAGCAGGGCATCCTGGCGGAGCAGGCGCGGCTGATCTCGGAGGAGCTGACCGCGACGACCCAGCGGGTGAACCTGTTCGAGAAGGTCAAAATCCCGGAGTGCCGCAAAAACATCCGGCTGATCCAGATTTTCCTGGGCGACCAGCAGACCGCGGGCGTCGCGCGCGCGAAAATCGCCAAGGGCCGTGTGGTCGAGGAGGTGGCCGTAGCGTGATTGTGGGAATGAAAAAGGTTTCCGTCCTGTGCCTGGCCTCGGCCCGCGAGGGCTCGCTGGAGGCGATGCGGGAGATGGGCGTACTGCACGTCATCAGCGGCAAGGCGCCGGAAAGCGACGAACTGAAACGCGCCGAAGAGAACCTGGGGAACGCCCAGCGCGTCCTCGAGGTTCTCGGGCGGCAGAAGCAGTCGAAGAAACAGATGATGGCCGCGTTCGCGAAGATCCTCCAGCCCGGCGTCGAGATGGTCTCGTCCGTCGATGACCTGCTCGAACGCGTGACGGGGCAGATCAACCGCAACCACGAGCTGGACGTGCGGATCGAGGCGCTGACGCACGAGATCGGTCAGATCGAGCCGCTGGGCCGGTTCGATCCGGAGTCCGTCCGGCGCCTCGGGGAGCGCGGCGTCACGATCCAGCTCTACTACGCGGCCGCGAGCGAGCGCCTCACGGCGCCGGAAACGGCCGTCAAGATCGAGATTCAGAAAACCCGTCGCGGCGAATATTTCGCACTGGCCGCGTTCGGCCCCATCGCGTGGGACAAGGCGCCCCTGCCGATGCCCAAACGGTCCATCGATGCGGCCGCGGCGGAGCTGTCCAAGTCCCTCGCCGAGCGCGAGGAGGGCGAGCGCCGGCTCCAGATGCTGAGCGTGTATCACGACGTGGTCGTCCGCCACGTCCTGCGCCTCGAGGACAGCGTGCGCTTCATCGAGACGAAATCCGTCATGCCGGTCGCGGGGAAGGTATCGTATCTGCGGGGATTCTGCCCCGAGGACAGGGTGGAGGCGCTGCGGAAAGAGTCCGTGGCGCGCGGCTGGGGGCTTTTGGTGGAAGACCCGGCCGAGGGCGAGCCGGTGCCGACCCTCGTCCGAAATCCGAAATGGTGCCGGTCGATCAAGACGGCCTTTGACGTCCTCGGGCTCATGCCGGGCTACAAGGAGGTCGACATCAGCGCGGTCTTCCTTTTGTTCTTCAGCCTCTTCTTCGCCATGCTGGTTGGCGACGCCTGTTACGGCCTGATCTTCCTCGGGCTTACCCTGGCCGCCCGGCGCGCGTACGATGATGCGCCGGCTGCGCCGTTCACGCTGCTCAAAATCCTGAGCGTCTGCACGATTGTCTGGGGCGTCGCCACCGGCACCTATTTCGGCATGAGCGACCCGCCGGCCTTTTTGCTCGCGTTCAAGATCGACTGGCTGGCGCAGGAGAGCAATCTGATGAATCTCTGTTTTCTCCTCGGCGCCGTCCAGCTCACCATCGCGCATGTGTGGAACATCACCCGGTACTGGTGGAGCCTCAAGGTCCTCGACGAGGCGGGCCGGATTTTGATCACGTGGACGATGTTTTTCGCCGCCCGCACGATGATCCTGGGCGCCGTGTTTCCGACCTGGATGTTCTATTTCTTCGGCGCGGGCGTTCTGGCGTTGATTCTGTTCATGACGCCCGTCAAACAACTCAAAACCGAGTGGTACAACCACGTGATGCTGCCGCTCAACATCATCAGCATGTTCGTCGACGTCGTGTCCTACGTGCGGCTCTTCGCCGTGGGCTTTGCGGGCTTCGCGATCGCGAACAATTTCAACGAAATGGCGCTCGGCGCCGGCGCGCCCGGCCCCCTGGCGGGTCTGGGGTCGGCGCTGATTTTGTTTTTGGGGCACTCTCTCAATATAGTTCTTTCGTGCATGGGCGTGCTGGTTCACGGAATCCGGCTGAACGCCCTCGAATTTTCCGGGCACCTCGGCATGCAGTGGTCGGGATACGCCTACAATCCATTTGCTCGAATGGATTCACAACCTCGCAAAGGAGATTGATTCATGGATGCCGCAACAATCGTATCGCTCGGCAAGTTCGGCGGCGCCGCCGCCCTGGGACTGGCCGCGGTCGGATCGTCGATGGGCTCGGGAATCGCGGGCATGGCGGCGGTCGGCGCGTGGAAGAAATGCTACGCGCAAAACCGCCTCGCGCCCTTTCTGCTCGTCGCCTTCATCGGCGCTCCGCTGTCCCAGACGATTTACGGGATGATCACGATGAACAACATCGTCAAGGCCGCCGTGGCCGGCACAAGCTGGCCCGCGCTGATCGGCGCCGGATTTTTCGGAGGCCTCGGCATGGGTGCTTCGGCCTGGGGCCAGGGCATGGCGGGCGCCGCGGGCGCCGACGCGCTGGCCGAAACCGGCAAGGGCTTCGGCAACTACCTCATCGCGCTGGGCGTCATCGAGACCGTCGCCATCTTCGTGATGATTTTCATCGGCAAGGTGATCGCCTGACGACCACGCGCCCCGCGTTACAGTAGATTTCGAAGCTGGTCCGGGGCGTTGCCTTCCAGCATATAGAAGTGCTCGATCGATTCCGTGTCCGGCTGGACCGTGCGGTTGAAGGCGAGGGTGCCGTAGACGAAGACGGGGGCGAGGCCCGCGCCGAGGTCCGACGCGAGCATTTTCTGCAGGTGCCGGACCAGTTCCGCCGTCTGGACTTCGAGGTTCTTCCTCGTGATCGCCATCATCGGGTCGGGGGACTTCAGGATTTCGGCCTGATGGGGTTTCAGCCTGAACTTGATCATGCCCAGAAAGTCCAGGTGCCGTTCGCCGTCCTGGGTCTGCGAAATGGAGAGTTCCTCGTCGGGCTTGGTTTGAAAATCCTCCAGCACATGCGCCAGCGCGCCGCAGGCCGAGCGCTTGCGGCCGTCGCGCCCGATGAGCGATCCGTAGGTCCGGCGGCCGGCCTCTTCCGATTCGCCGATGTGGACATTGACCTCAAAGACGTTGCTGCGGTGCCCCCGGCTGATGGCGACACGGATTTGCTGATAGAAAATCTGGCTTCCGATCACCCGCGTCGTAAAAATGCCGCCGTACCCTCCGAAGACGCCCGTTCGCACGGCATCGGCCGAGCCGGTGACTTCGTCGCTGCACCCGAACAGCGCGAGGTACGGCGTCGTTTCGGGATGAAGTGCGTGAATCGCGTCGCGCACATTCCGGAACAGATAATCCGCGTCGTATTCGGCTCCTTTCCGAACGGGGGTGCTGCGCATGTCTGTCCAATCCTACCTGCGCGCCTTCAAAATGCAAATACAGCAATTGCTGTATTGCTTTTCCCCGCGCATTCATATTACATGCTCCCTATTGGAACCCCCTGACATCCGAAGATGGAGGGCATTCTGTAAAGATGAGGTGATTGGCATGAAATGTTGGATGGGACTGATTGGCGTTGGTTCATGGATTCTGTTCTCAAGCTGCGGAGGGAAACCGGCCGAGTCCCCGCAAGCTCAGCCTGCCGGAGAGGAGAGTCACGGGACGCACACCGAGGCCCAACCCGCAGCCGCCTCCGCCACGCATGCGTGCCCCATGCACCCGGAGGAAACATCGGACAAACCCGCCAAGTGCGCGAAATGCGGGATGGACATGGTCCCGAAGGACGGCGCCGCGCAGTGATCGTTTGAGACTCCCAATTACTGCGCGGCGTCCCGAGGGTCGCCCCGCATCACAGGAGGTATATCAAATGAAGCGCGCTACATTCTTGTTGGTTGGGCTCGCCGCCCTCTTCATGGTCACCGGCGGCTGGGCCTCGGAATATGAGATTGACGCGTCCCACAGCGCGGTGATGTTCAAGGTCAAGCACCTCGGTATCAGCACGGTGACGGGGCGGTTTGAGAAATTTTCCGGGTCGTTCGACTTCGATACCGCGGACATCCCGGCCTCGAAGGCCTCGGCGGTCATCGAGGTCGCCGGCATCAACACCGGCGTCGAGAAGCGCGACGAGCATCTGCGTTCGGCGGATTTCTTCCACGCCGATTCGTACCCGCAGATGGCGTTCGTCAGCAAGGAGGTCACGCGGGCCGAGGGCGAGGGGTTCCAGATCGCGGGCGATCTGACGCTCCATGGCGTCACGCGGCCGGTCACGCTCGACGTTGAAATCGGCGGCATGGTCACGGACATGTCGGGCAAAGACCGCGCGGCCTTCACGGCCACCACGAGCATCCATCGGAAAGACTTCGGGTTGACCTGGAGCAAGATGCTCGAGACCGGCGGGCTGGTCGTGGGGGAGACCGTCCGGATCATCCTTGAGATCGAGGGCATCCGGAAGAAGGAAACGAAGTAGCGCCCGATCGCGGACATGGCCGTTTCGCCTGAAGGCGCCTGGCGGCCCTTTCCGGAGCTGGACGGCCGCATTCTCTTTGACGAGCCGACGGGCCGGATCCGCTTTTCGCGCAAAGCCCCGCTGGTGTCGCTGTCCGCGACCGTCGTGGCCGTCCGGCACGGCGAAACCGCCTGGAACGCCGTCGAGAATTCGTGGCAGGGGAGCGTCAACGCAAGAAAGAACCAGTTGACCGACCACGGGATCGAGCAGGCGGAGCGCGCCGCGCGGCAACTGTTCCGGCAGATCAAGGCGGACGTGCGGTCGAAGAAGGAGATCCGGCGCCGGTTTGACGAACTCGTGATCTTCACGAGCGAGCTCAACCGCGCCCGCGACACGGCAAGAATTTTCGTCCGGTACGCCGCCGCGGAGCTCAGAAAATCGGGTATTCCGTTTCGTCCCCGCATCCGGGTCGACGGCCGGCTGAACGAAATCTCGTTCGGATTCTGGGACAACAAGACCCTCGATGAGATCGAGCGGGAAAGCCCCGAAGAGGGGGAGCGGGCCCGGTCCTACATGCGCCTGAACGCGCTGGCGCGGTCCGGCAAGGGCCGGCGACGCGGGGAGCGGTTCATCGACGTGGTGGGCCGCGGCCTTGATTTTCTGAAGTCGCTTCAGGCGCCGGCCTACGAAGAGAAGCTCATCCTGATTTTCAGTTCGGCCGTCCTGATCAACGCCCTGCGCGTGAGTTTCGGCGACCGGTCATTGGAAAACCGCGACGGCGTGATCGACTGGCGGTCCTACTCGCCGCCCCACGGCCGGCAGTCGCTGCTCACCGAAGGCCGCGGCGGTTCGTGGTTCGGCGATCTCGACAGCGCCGTCGACCGGCTCTACAACGAAATGGACCTGACGCTCCGTGAGGACGTCATGTCGAGATTTCTGGACGAGTTCGTGCGCCAGATGAAGGACGGCCCGGCCGGCAGCGCAGCGTCTTTGGCCATGGAAAAGGGTTTTTTCTCGCGGCCGGTGTCGCTGTCGCCCGGCCATTTCATGGGCGTCGACCTTGGCGGGACCTACCTGCGGATATTGCTGGCGGAAGTGACGCCGGACCGGCGGATCGACGAGGCGTCGATGGTCTCCGAGGAATTTGTCATTCCGGACCGCTACAAAACGGGCGACCGGTACAGGCCCGCCAAGGGTGAGGACCTGTTCCGGTTCATCGCCGGCCTCATCGAACAGATTCTGACTGCGTCGCCCGACCGCGACATCGGCTGGAAAGCGGGTCTGACGGTGGCGTTTCCGATGCGGCTGACCGGCGCCTCCAGCGGCGCGTTCACGGAGGACATCGGTTGGATCAAGGGCTGGAGCATTCCGGACCTGATCGGCCGGGACCCGGCGCGGATGCTGCAGGAGGCGCTGGCGGACCGCAAGCTCACGCGTCCGGAAATCCGGGCGCTGGCGGACGACACGGTGGGGACGCTCTTGGCGGGGGAAGTTTTGGACGGGTCAACGTTTGGCGCGTGCGTCATCGGCACGGGCATGGACGTGGCGGTCTGGGAGGGCGACACGGTCCTGGACGTGGGCGCGGGGAGGTTCGATTTGGCGTCGTGCGCGGACATGATCACGAGTTTCGACCGGATCGTCGACCGCGCCTCGGGCCGGCCGGGCGCGCGGCGGCTGGAGAAGATGGTATCGGCCAAATACATGCCGGAACTGATGCGGGCCATCCTCGGCGAATTCATCCACCACGAGTTTCTCTTCGACGGTTTCCGGTCCTCCGTCCTCGAACGGCCGTACCACGAGCTGGACAATCCGCAGGCCTTCCGCGCCCAGGACCTGTCCACGATGGTGCTCGACGACGAACGGCATGAAATCGTCCGGAACGTTCTCGAACGCGTGGGGGTTCGGGAAAGCACCCTGGATGAAAGGATCGTCACGCGCCGGATCGCGCAGATGATCCTGACGCGGTCGGCTCAACTGTCGGCCCTGGCGATGGCCGCGACCCTCCGGCACGCCAACGGCGCTCCTGACCGGGTCAGCGCCTCCGGCGCCCCAAGTGCCGGCGTCTCCGACGCCGGCCGGGACTACACATTCACGCTGGACGGCAACGTGGCCGGCCGCGCCGCCGGATACCAGCAGATCCTGCGGGACACGCTGGAGCTCGCCCTGGGCGCGCCTCTGGCGGCCCGCGTGCGCCTGCGCTACCGGAAATTCGCAAGCGCCATCGGCGGCTGCATCATGGCATCAAGCGTCGGGTGATGTTTCCCAAATGTGACACGGCCCCGCCCGGCAGGGTAACAAAAAATGTTTTATCCACGAAGCTGACACGAAGCTGACACGAAGGAAATCATAGCGAACAGGCTACAAGAATTTATTTTAATCTTCGTGTCCCTTCGTGTCAGCTTCGTGGATAAAGAGTTCTTAATTTCTTCGCACGTTCTCTGGATTCCCGCTCATCGAACTACTTCAAATCATTCGACCTTCTTCCTCTCCTCGTGCGGTTCGATATGGATGAAGACGGCCGACACGCCGGGGATCCGGGCGATGCGGGCCTTCAAGTCCTCCTCGGCGTCGTGTGCCGCCTCCAGCGTGATCGTTTTATGCGCGAAGACGTTGAGCGACACCTGAATCTCCGGGCCGACGAGGTGGGTGCGCAGGTCGTTCATGCCGAAGAGGACCGGGCTTTCGTCCACGGCGCGCGCGATGGCCGCGCGGATTTCCGGCGGCGCGGTCCGGCCGGTGAGCTGGTGCACGTGCTCGGCGATGGTTTCTCCGCCGACCTTGAAGACCCACAACGAGATCACGGCGCCGAAGACCGGATCGAGGATCGGCGCGCCCCATGCGCCGCCGCCGTAGCCGACGAGGGCCGACATCGTCGCGTACATGTCCATCTGCTGGTCCTTGCCGACCGCGATGAGCGCCGGCCGGTGGTGGCGCTCGCCGGTGCGCCGGCAGAGGCGGGCCATCCAGAGTTTGGACGCGAGGAGCGCCGCCAGTCCGGCCAGGATTCCGACATGGAGGACCGGCGGCGCGCTGTCCAGCCAGCGCCGTCGGCATTCGATGAGAATGTATCCGCCGGTGGCGAGGATGACGATCCCGACGACGAGTCCGATCATCGACTCAAAGCGCCGGTGTCCGTGCGGGTGCGATTCATCGGGGGCTTTTGCGGCGATGTAAAATCCGATGCCGAGGAGGACCGAGTAGAGGGCGTCGGCGAAATTGTTCCAGCCGTCCGACCGCACCGCCTCCGACACCGCCATGTGCCCCATCCATAACTTAAGCCCGGCCAAGGCAACGCTGTAGCCGGTCAGAAGGCCGATGATCCGCAAAACCGGCCGGACGTGTTCGTCCGCCTTCATCTTCAGCAATTCACCGCCACTTCCAGTTCCGGATGGCCGGCATGTCCTCTCCGTGCTGCTCGATGTACTGTTTGTGCTCGATGAGCCGTTCGCGGATCGACTGTTTGAGGTGGGCCGCATGTGCGCCCAGCCGGGGCAGGCGGTCGATGACGTCCTCGGCGAGGTGGAATCGGTCCATGTCGTTCAAGACGGTCATGTCGAAGGGCGTCGTCGTCGTGCCTTCCTCCTTGTAGCCGCGCACGTGAATGTTCTTGTGATTGGCCCGCCGGTAGGTGAGCCGGTGGATGAGCCAGGGGTATCCGTGGAACGCGAAGATGACCGGCTTGTTTCTGGTGAAGAGGACGTCAAATTCCTTGTCGTCGAGCCCATGCGGGTGCTCGCGGGCCGGCTGAAGCTTCATGAGGTCGACCACGTTGATCACGCGAATCTTAAGTTTCGGAATGAACTTCCGCAGAATCCCGACCGCCGCCAGCGTTTCCATCGTCGGCACATCGCCCGCGCAGGCCATCACGACGTCGGGCTCGCCGCCGCGGTCCGTGCTCGCCCATTCCCAGATGCCGGCGCCGGCCGTGCAGTGTTTGACGGCGGCGTCCATGTCGAGCCACTGCGGCGCGGGCTGTTTGCCGGCCACGATGACGTTGACGTAGTTGCGGCTGCGCAGGCAGTGATCGGTGACGGACAGCAGGGTGTTCGCGTCCGGCGGGAGATAGACCCGGACGACCTCGGCTTTTTTGTTGATCACGTGGTCGAGAAATCCCGGGTCCTGATGGCTGAACCCGTTATGGTCCTGGCGCCACACGTGTGACGTCAGGAGATAATTCAGGGACGCGATCGGCCGGCGCCAGGGGATGTGGCGCGTTGTTTTGAGCCATTTGGCGTGCTGGTTGAACATCGAGTCGATGATGTGAATGAACGCCTCGTAACAGTTGAAGAACCCGTGCCGGCCGGTCAGGAGATACCCTTCGAGCCAGCCCTGGCACAGGTGCTCGCTCAAGACCTCCATCACGCGGCCGTCCGGCGAGACGTGGTCGTCGATTTTCAGAATTTCGCCCATGGAACAGCGGTCGGTCACCTCAAACACCGCCGTCCAGCGGTTCGACGCCGTCTCGTCCGGGCCGAAGATCCGGAAGGTGTCGGGATTGAGCTTGATCACATCGCGCAAAAATTGCCCCTGCACGCGCGCGGCCTCCGCCTCCACCGCGCCGGGCTTCCGGACCGCCACGGCGAACTTCCGAAAATCGGGCATCCGAAGATCGCGCAGGAGCGCGCCGCCGTTGGCGTGCGGGTTGGCGCTCATCCGCCGCTCGCCCCGCGGCGCCAGGTCCGCCAGCGCCGGAATCAGCCGGCCCCCCGGATCGAAGAGTTCCTCCGGCCGGTAGCTCTTCATCCATTTCTCGAGGATACTGATATGTTCCAGCCGGTCCATGTCGCCCATCGGCACCTGATGCGCGCGGAACGTGTTCTCGACGGGCTTGCCGTCGACCTCCTTCGGCCCCGTCCAGCCCTTGGGCGTTCGCAGGATAATCACAGGCCAGTGCGGGCGGTGGACCCCCCCAAGGGGGGTGCGCGCGTCCCGCTGAATCTCCCGGATGTCGGACACAACGCGATCCAGCGTCTCCGCCATGAGCCGGTGCATCTTCGGTGGATCGTCGCCCTCGACGAAATAGGGCCGGTATCCGTATCCGCGAAAGAGCGCCTCCAGCTCCTCGCGCGGCATGCGGCCCATGATCGTAGGGCCGGCGATTTTGTAGCCGTTCAGGTGAAGAATCGGCAGAACGGCGCCGTCGCGGGCGGGATTCAGGAATTTGTTCGAATGCCAGCTCGCGGCGAGCGGCCCGGTTTCGGCCTCGCCATCGCCGATGACGCAGGCCGCAAGGAGTTCCGGATTGTCGAAGACCGCGCCGAAGGCGTGGACGAGCGCGTAGCCGAGCTCCCCGCCCTCGTGGATCGACCCCGGCGTTTCCGGCGCGACGTGGCTCGGGATTCCGCCGGGAAAGGAAAACTGCTTGAACAGCCGCTTCATCCCCGCCTCATCCCGCGAAACGTCCGGGTACACCTCGCTGTAGGTCCCTTCGAGGTACGCGTTGGCCACCAGTCCGGGCCCGCCGTGTCCGGGCCCGGTGATGTAGATCGTGTTGAGATCGTTCACCCGGATGAGGCGGTTCAGGTGGGCGTAGATGAAATTCAACCCGGGCGTGGTGCCCCAGTGCCCGAGGAGCCGCGGCTTGATGTGCCGCCGGGTCAGGGGAATCTTCAAGAGAGGATTGTCATAGAGATAAATCTGCCCGACGGACAGGTAATTGGCGGCCCGCCAGTAGGCGTCGATTTTGCGCAGCCAGTCGGGCGTTGCAGGTTTATTTTTTGAAGGCATTCGGACGATGTTTTCAAGCGTCATACAGGGTACACCTCCCACGGTTTTTTCAAGATGGAGTATAGCAGAGGGAGTGGAAGTACGAAACCAGTTTACCGATCGAGGACCTCCCGGATTTTACGCGCCATGTCTTCCGGCCGGAATGGTTTTGGCAGAAGCGGCGCATCGGCCGGCGGCTCCTTTGCGGTCACTCTGAACGGACCGAAGATCGCGTCCACGTCGCCGGACATGAAAAGGATCTTGATGGCCGGCCGGATCCGTTTGATGGCGTCGGCCAGCGCCACGCCGTCGGTTTGGGGCATGACCACGTCCGTGATCAGGAGATGGATGTCGCCGGCGTGGTTCCTTGCGATGCTCATCGCCTCCTCGGGGTTTGGGGCGGTCCGGACGGTGTAGCCGAGGTCGGACAGGGCGCGGGAGAAGACGTTCAAGAGGACGGCATGGTCATCGACCATGAGCAGCGTTTCCGCGCCGACGAGACTTTGCGGATGAAGGAGGCGTTGCGATCCGGAGTCCCCGGCCCCGGTTGCCCGCGGAAGGCGGATCCGGACCGTCGTGCCTTCGCCGGGCGTGGTTTCGATCTCGATTCGGCCCTGATGGCGCTCGACGATGTCCCGGCACGTGGCGAGTCCCAGTCCGCTCCCCCTGCCTTTTTCCTTGGTCGAGAAAAACGGCTCGAACACGCGCGCCTTCACTTCGTCCGTCATTCCGACGCCCGCGTCGATGATGGACACGGTCACCTCTCCGGCGCCGGCGGGATCGTTGGATGTGTCGATCCGGATCGTCCCGCCGCCCGGCATCGCGTCGCGGGCATTGATGACAAGATTGGCGAGCACCTGCTCGATCTGGGCTGGATCGATCCTGACGGGCGCAAGGTCCGGAGACAGGTTGATCTCCAGCCGCAGGCCCTGGCCGATGAACCGGCGGAGCAACCGCTCGATGTTCCTGATCGAGTCGTTGAGGTTCAGGCACACAGGCTCGGCGGGCCGGTTGCCGGCAAACGACAGGAGCTGTCTGCTGATGTCCGCCAATTGCCTTGCGCATCGCCGCAGTTCCTCCAAGTCGGTCCGGGCCGCGGACTCCGCCGGAAGGGCTCTCAGCGCGACTTCGGCGAATCCCATCATGCCGGTGAGATGATTGTTGAAATCGTGCGCCACGCCCGCGAGCAGGCGCCCGGCGGCGGTCAATCGCTGCGCATGGTAAAACTGCCGCTCGAGGCGCTGCCGGTCGGTCATGTCCCGAATGGCCGCAATGGCGTAGATGCCCTCGTCCGTCTCCAGCGGGCTGAGACTCACGTCCGCCGGAAATTCCTTACCGCCCTTCCGAAGGCCCGTGATATGGAGGGAGGTGCCCATCGGGCGCGAGTGGGGCGCCGCAAAGTAGGACTGGAGGTGACGTGCATGGTCGTGGCGGGTGGCGGCGGGGATCAGCATGTCGAGGGGACTGCCGAGGAGGTGTTCCCGGCGGTGGCCGAAGAGCCCTTCCGCCCGGGCGTTGGCTTCGACGATCCGCCCGGTTCGGCCGACGATCACCACCGCGTCCGGCATCCATTCGAGCGCGGCCCGAAAGCCCACGTCCTCCAACCGGGGGACCCGGCGCGCCCCGGGCGCGGAGTTTTCTTCAGGAGCGGCCATTCACATCACGCGCAGCCGCGCGCAAGCATTTTCAAGATCGAGCAGCGTTTCGGCGCGCACGTTCCCCTGCATCCGGCGATCGCCCGTGACAGAATCCGTTTCCTCCGGGCAACCCTCTTCAACTCTTTTTCCATTTCGGCGATTTTGAGTTTGACGAGCGCCCGGATATTCCCGCAGAGGGGATGCGTCGCATTCCGCCATTTCAGAATATCGGCGATTTCCGAAAGCTTGAATCCGCATTCCTGCGCCTTCCGGATGAACTGCAGCCGCGCGACCGCCTCCTCCGGATAGACCCGATACCCGCGGGGACTGTGCCGCGCCGGACAGGGCATCAGCTTGACGCGCTCGTAGTATCGAACGGTTTCGGTGCCGACGCCCGCAAGCCTGGCCAATCGGCCGATCGTCAGCGCCTTCATGGAGATGAAACCTTTGTACCAACCCTTACAACCCTCATCCCGAGGCAGAGCGTAACCATAAAGTCCGGTACGGATGTCAAGTACGCTTTGGAAATTCTCTCACCTCACACCAGCGGGATCGCCTTGATCCGGCGGCGGTCCGGATCGTATTTGAAGCGGACCCATGAGATCGGCTCGGACACGAGGTACAGCGCGTGCCCGATCTGAATTCTCACGCCCGGGTGCACGCGCCCGCGCACGTCGACGGTTCCGGTCGAGCGGTTTTTCATGGACTCCATGAATTTCGTTTCCTCGATCTCGATCTTGCGCTGCCGGGTTTTGAGTACAAGGATGGTCTTCGCAAGTTTCAGCATCTGCCGGCCGTCGTCCGTCAGCGCCTCCGGCCGGAGGGATTCGGAGGACAGGCCGAAATGGGCGAGGGCCAGTTCTGCGTCGTTGAGGGATTTGAGAATCGCCTGCATGCGCTGTTTGAGCCGGGACAGCGCCTTGAGCTGGTCCGGCGTAATGCCGAGGTGGACGAGCGTGGGCTCGCCGGTGCCCGCGCCGAGGTCCCGGACCTCCACGCGCTCGCCCGCGTAGATCGTCCCGCCGATCACCACGCCCCGGCCGTCGGTGACGGTCACTGACTCCCCCGCCGCGAGGGTGCTTCCGACGGCGCTCTCCGTCTGCAGCGCGCCGCCGGCGCAGACGCTTGCGTGCTCGATGAATTTGACGCGGACGTCGCCCGCGGCCTGGATCATCCCAAAGCCGGATCCTTGGATGCCCCGCGCGACCAGGACGCTTCCCTCCTGCGATGTCACCGTCGCGGACTCCACCCCGCCCTCGATCACGATGTCCTGCCGGGCCTGCACCGAAAGGCCGGTCCGGACCCATCCGCGGACCAGGATTTCCCCGGGGAACAGCACATGGCCGACCGAGATGTCGATGTCGCTCGCGAAGCGCATCATCTTTTCGATGTCGATGCAGCCTTCGTCCAGGATCACCCGGCCGGGTTCCTTTGCGTAAAAGAACCCGGCGAGCGCGTCGAAGGAAACGTTGGGACCCGGATCGGGAACAAGGGGCCGCCCGGCGCCGGCGGCGATCTCCTTTCCAAAGATATCCTTCCCCGGGGTTCCCGCGGTCGGGGCCACAAGCCTCGCGATTTTTTGGTCTTTCTCCACTGTTTCAAGATCCGCAATCAAGCCCCCCGCCGCCTCCGCCGCCGGCCGCGTCATACCGGCGGGAACGGCGCCCCACGTTCGGATGAGTTCGATGCGCCCGTCATGTCCGGGCGACGCGGGGACGCCCTTTGCGATCACAACCCCTTTCGCCGGCTCCGTCCGGCCGCGTTCGACCGCCGCGGTGATGGCCGTCTCATCGATCCCAAACACGACGCCCATTTCATCCAGCCGGCGGCGGACATCGTCCGCCGAGATCGCCGGGCCATCCGACACGGGCGGCGTCACATCCAGTTCCGCGACGGTTTTCTCCCGGTCGACGCGCACAGCAAACCCGCCGGGGATGGCGGGAAATCCGAGAAGCTTGATGATGTGCGGCCCGAATCGCCGGCTCATCTGCCGGATTTCCTCGTACATCTCGTCCGCCTGCGCCGATTCGGCCGCGATCGCGCTTTGAAATTCCGCTTCGACATCGAGATCGCCCTCAACGGCGGACAGATCGACGAGCACGCGTTCCAGGCGGTTTTCCAGGTCGAGAATCTCCGATTCCGTCAACATGCGTCGGACCATGCCTGTCACTCCTCCGCGGGCTTGTCGCGGAGCGCGCGTGCGGCGAGGGCGGCCAGGCCGGTTTCTTTTCGGCGCCGGGCGGGATGCGCCTCCGTGGGTGCGGCGTCCGGGTTGCCGTCCGCCGGGACCCGTCCGAGATGTTTCTCGATTTTTCCGACGAGCGCCTCAGGCTCGAAAGGTTTGGCCAGATAGTCATTCGCGCCGGCGTACACCGCCTGCACAATCGTGTCCTTGTCGGCCACGGCGGTCATCATCACAACTTTGGGTCCGGCCATGCCGTCGGACTTGATGCGTTTCAACGCTTCGATCCCGTTCAGCCTCGGGAGATTCACGTCGAGGAGAATCAAATCCGGTTTTTGCGTGGACGCAAGCAGTACGGCGCGGAGACCGTCCCGGGCGGTATCGGTGTCAAATCCGTGGGCCGAGAGGGTCTTCGAGACCGAGTCGAGGACGCCCGGATCGTCGTCGACGATCAGAATCCGGCCGGTCATGGCGCTCGTGCGCCCTCCGGCGGGACGGCTGTGAGCGTCGCACGAATGCGGCGTAGCAGACCGGCTTCCGTGAAGGGTTTTTGGATGAACCGCTCCTGCATGGTTTTCTCTCCAAATCGCGCGAGCGCATCGTCCAAGTATCCCGACATGAAAAGGACTTTCATGTCCGGCCGCAGGGGTGCCAGCCGGTCCGCAAGTTCGACTCCGCTCATGCGCGGCATGACGACGTCCGTCAGCATGAGATCGATCGGCGCGGCATGCTGCTGGCTCACGACAAAGGCTTCCCCGCCGCCGGCCGCCTCCAGGACCTTGAATCCGTTGGATTCGAGCATCTGCCGGACCACCGTGCGGACCCGGTCCTCGTCTTCGACCAGCAGGACCGTTTCGGACCCGCCGGCCGCCCTTCGTGTCGAACGGGCGGGCGCGGCGCGTTCCGGCTCATCGACGAGGGGCAGGTAAATGGAAAACAACGTTCCCTTGCCGGGCGCGCTTTCCACGGAAATCGCACCGCCGCTCTGCTTGACGATCCCGTATACTGTGGAGAGCCCCAGCCCCGTTCCCGTGCCGGGGTGTTTCGTGGTGAAGAACGGCTCAAACAGATGCTCGAGAACATGCTCATCCATGCCGGTTCCGGTGTCCTGGACGGTGAGGACGGCGTAGGCCGCCGGCGCCAGGGTGTCGTCCCGGAGGCACAGGGGCGAGTCGATGCGGCGCGCGCGCGACTGGATCGTCAGTTTCCCTCCGGCCGTCATGGCGTCGCGGGCGTTGACGGCGAGATTCATGACGACCTGCTCAAACGACACAGGATCGATCCGGATCAGCCCCATGCCCGGTTCCAGATCTAGCCTCAGCGCGATGTCCTCGCCGATCAGCCGGCCGAGGAGCCTTTCCATGTCGCGGATCAGCCCGTTCAGGTCGAGCACGACCGGCGTGAGGACCTGCCGGCGCGTGAAGGCAAGGAGCTTGCGGATGAGTTCGGCGCCGTGGAGGGATGCCTTGCGGATTTCATCGATGTCCCGGATCCGCGGGTCGTCCGGCGACATGGTTTTCCGGAGCAGCTCGCAGTAGCTGATGATGGCGGTAAGCAGGTTGTTGAAATCATGTGCGACCCCGCCCGCGAGCCGTCCGACCGCCTCCATCTTCTGCGCCTGCAGGAGCTGTTCGCGGACTTTCTGCAATTCCTCCTCCTTCCGTTTCATGTCCGTGACATCCTGGAAGATGCAATGGAATAACGTCCGCCCGTCCAGCCGGATCGCATTCGCTTTCACGATCACGTCCCGCATCTCCCCCGTCTTGGTCCGGTGCCGGGTTCGGAACAAGTCCTGGCCCTGCAGGACAATTCTGTCGACATGGCGGACCGTTTCGTCCGGCGTTTCAGCGGCCTCGAAGTCGGAGATTTTCAGCTGCGAGAATTCCTCCCGCGTGTATCCGAGCTGTTGGCATGCGGCGTCGTTGAAGAGAACGAGCCGGTGCGTTTCCGCGTCGATCAGGAGGACGCCCGCCTGTGACTGCTCGAACAGCGTCCGGTACTTGAGTTCGGTTTCCTGCATGTCCCTCAGGAGTTCGGCGTTTCGGCTGATTTCCTTGCGCATCGGACGAAAGACGAACCCGTACAGCACGGGGAACATCGTCACGGTCAGAATCAGGCTGGTCAGGATGCCGTGGGCCTGCGGCGCCATGCCGGTGACAATGGTGTGGAAAATGTACTGGATGGCGCCCATGAACAGGAACGTGCTCGCGGTGAGGACCACGAGCAGGCAGAGAGGCGAGCGCGGGAATTCCGACCTGCCCGGCCAGCACATCCGCCACCCGGTGCGCGCCGGCTTCATACGAACCACCGTTCCGTGATCTTCTTGTCCCGCGTCCAGAATCGGACGGCGGCGCTGCCGGTGATGTCGCCGGCGCCGAAGGCCGACCGGTTCCATCCGCCGAAGGCGTAGGGGTCGCGCGGGACCGGGACGCCGACGTTGACGCCGATCATGCCGGCGCTGGCGCGCCGCGCGAAGGTCCGCGCGGCGGCGCCGCTGGAGGTGAAGATCGACGCGCCGTTGCCGTAGAGGTTTCGGGTCTGGATTTCAATCGCCTCGTCGAGCGTGCGCGCGCGGATGACGGCAAGGACAGGGCCGAAGATTTCCTGCTGTGCGATGGCCATGTCGGGTCCCACGTCGTCGAACATCGTGGCGCCCATGAAGAGTCCGTCCGGATAGTCCGCCGACCGTTTCGGCCTCCCGTCGAGGGCGAGTTTCGCCCGCTCCTGAACGCCGCGCCCGATGAAAAACAGGACGCGGTCATACAACTCTTGCGACGTGAGCGGGCCCATGTCGTACTTGTCCGGGTAGAGTCCGTGTCCGAGCCGAAGCGCCTCCGCTCGGTCGTAAACGGCCTTGAAGAAGCGGTCCTGATCGGGCCGGTCGCCCACGAGGATCAGGACGGCGGCGGCCATGCAGCGCTGGCCGGTGCATCCGAAGGCGGAGTTGATGACGGCGTCGGCGGTCCGGGCGAGGTCGGCGTCCGGCATGACGACCAGGTGGTTCTTGGCGCCGCCCATCGACAGGACCCGTTTCCCGGCGGCGGCGCACCGCATGTAGATTTGTTCGGCCACGGCGCTCGACCCGACAAAGGAGATCGCCTTGACGCGCGCGTCGCCGATCAGCCCGTCCATGACGCCTTTGGCGCCGTGCACAAGGTTGACCACGCCGGGCGGCAGGCCCGTTTCATGCAGAAGCTCCACGAGCCGGACGGCCGTCATCGGCGCTTGATCGGAGGGTTTGAGGATGAAGGTATTTCCGCAGGCGATCGACACCGGCAGCATCCAGAGCGGGATCATGGCCGGGAAATTGTAGGGTGTCGCGCCGGCCGTCACTCCCAGCGGCTCGCGGACCATGCGAACGTCGACCGACGTGGCGGCGTCCCAGAGCGCTTCGCCGCGCAGAAGGTCCGTCATGCCGGTCGAAAATTCGACGACTTCCTTGCCGCGCTGGATGTCGCCTTTGGCGTCGGCCCACATCTTGCCGTGTTCGCGGACGAGGATTTCGGTCAGCTCGTCCATGTGCTCGCCGATGAGGGCGTTGAATTTGAAAAGATACTGGACCCGGTCCTTGACGCTGGTGCGCGACCATTCCGGGAATGCGTGGCTCGCGGCGTCGACCGCCTTGTGAACCTCCTCCGGCGTCGCGGCCGGGCATTCGGTCAAAAGATCGCCCGTGGCCGGGTCGACGATTTTTCTCCGGTCAAACGATGCGGACGGTTCCCAGTTTCCGCCGATGAAGTTCCGGCAGGGTTTGACGGCATGTGCGATTGTTTTCATGGACGTTCCTCCTTCAACAGATTCTGGGCAGCGGGTCGCCGTCGAGCATGAGCAGACGGCGCGCGCCGCCGATGGGTGTTCTCATGACCACCCCGGCTTCACCCTTCAATACCGTTCCGATCCGGACGGCCTCCCGGCCGCGCGGGTGGTCCCGCATGGCCCGCAGGACGCCGCTTGCGTATGTCTCATCAACCATGGCCACCAGTTTCCCCTCGTTGGCGACGTAGAGCGGGTCGAGTCCGAGCATCTGGCAGCCGGCGAGGACGCTGTTGCGAACCGGAACGGCGGTTTCCTCGATTTCGATGAGGACGCCGGATGCGCGGCTGATTTCGTTGAGGGCCGTCGCGAGGCCGCCGCGGGTCAGATCGCGCAGGACACGGACGGAACTGTGGACGCTCAGCATGTTTTCCACGAGGCCGTTCAACGGCGCGGCGTCGCTGCGCAGATCGCCCTCGAATCCCAGTCCTTCCCGCGCGTTCATCACCGTGATGCCGTGGTCGCCCAGCGTGCCGCTCACCAGCACCGCGTCTCCCACCCGCGCGTTGCGGCCCGACAGGGAAAGACCGTAGGGAATCATCCCGACGCCGGAGGTGACGATGTAGAGCCCGCTCGCGGCGCCGCGCTCGACGACCTTGGTGTCGCCCGTGACGAGTTCCACGCCGGCCTCTTTTGCGGCGTCTGCCATCGAATCGACGATGCGGTTCAGGGTTTCCCTTTCAAGCCCCTCCTCCAGGATGAGCGCGACCGAGAGGCCGAGGGGCCGGGCGCCGAGCATGGCCAGATCGTTGACCGTGCCGCAGACCGCGATGCGGCCGATGTCGCCGCCGGGAAACTCGATGGGCTTGACGACGTAGCCGTCGGTGGTGAAGGCGATTCTGCAATCGTCGGGCAATTTGAGTTCGGCCGAATCGTCGAGCGCCGCCAGCGGCTTGTTGTCAAACCGGCGGACAAACAGCGATTCGATCAACTCGTGGGTGAGCCGCCCGCCCGCGCCGTGCGCGAGGAGGATCCGGCCGTTGGCTTCATTCATGATCGGACCGCCACCTCCTGCCGCCGCCGGGATTTCTTCCAACGGGACGTTTCGGTCAATCCATATTTGTACGCGGCTGCGCACGCGCCCTCGGACGAAACCATGCACGGGCCCACCGCCGTCTCCGGCGTGCAGGCCGCGCCGAAGAGGGGGCAGTCGGCCGGAAGGATCCGGCCCATCAGAATCGCGCCGCAGAGACAGCCTTTGGGTTCCGGAGGATCATGTGCGGGCATCCCCGGAAATTTTCTGACGGCATTGAACGCGTCGTATTCCGGCCGGAAGGCGAGCCCGGAGTCGGGGATCGCGCCCACGGCCCGCCACACGGCCTCGGCCGGGAGAAAAAATTCCTTGAGGATTCGCAGGGCGGCCGGGTTTCCTCCGGCGGGCACGCCGCGCGTGTATTGAATATCGATGGCCGCCTTTTCTTGACGGCAGAGCCGGAGGAGCATCGGGAGAGCCTCCAGAAGATCGAACGGCTCGAATCCCGCGATGATCCCGGGGACGCCGAACTCGTCGGCGACGAACCGGTACGGATCAAGTCCGATGATGGCGCTGACGTGGCCGGGCAGAATGAACCCGTCGATGTGATGGTCCCTGCGGGCCAGAATCGCGCGGAGGGCCGGCGGCACGAGCTTGAACAGAGGGAACACGGAAAAATTCCGGATGCCTTCCCGCGCCGCCGCCCGCACGGTCGCCGCCACCAGCGGCGCGGTGGTTTCGAAACCCACGCCGAGAAAAATAAATTCTCTTTGCGGATCTCCCCGGGCCAACTCCAGCGCGTCGGCGGGCGAGTAGGCCATCCGCACGTCCGCGCCGAGCGCCCGCGCATCGGAGAGGCTTCCGGCGCTGCCCGGAACCTTCATCATGTCGCCGAACGTGACGAGCGTTACGCCGGGCTGCCGGGCGAACCATACGGCCCGGTCCACATCCCCGGGCGTGGTGACGCACACCGGACAGCCGGGGCCGGACAGAAGGCGGACGGTGTCGGGCAGCATCCCGCGCAGGCCGGAGGCCGCGAAGGACATCGTGTGCGTGCCGCAGACCTCCATGATCTGCACCGCGTCCCGGCCGGTCCGCCGGCAGATTTCAGCCGACCTCCGCACGATCTCGTCGAGCGTCGCGCGGACCGACTCGATCGCGCCTGCCGGAATCATCGGGCGATCAGCCTCTCCGCGATTTCAGGCTCCATCGAAAGATCGACGGTCTGGATCGCAAAGCCCGCGTGGATCAGCACGACATCGCCGACCTCCGCGTCCGGCAAAAGGTCCAGCGCGACGGCGCGGACCAAGCCCCCAAAATCGGCGCGACCCATCGTTCCGGTCCGCTCAATGATCCGACCCGGTATGGCCAGACACATGCGCGGTCACCTCCCGTCAGAAATACGGCGGCGCGCGACCCAGGCCTGGCCGAGCGCGATGCCGCCGTCGTTGGCCGGAATTTTTTCCGGCGCGTACAACTCCAGTTGCGCGTCCATCAAGGCGCGGTCGAAAAGTTCCAGAAACCGCATGTTTTGAAATACCCCGCCGCCGGCGACCACCGGGGCTGAACGCAGATTCCACTCTTGCGCCAGTGTCTCGCACATCCGCGCGGCTCCGGCCGCCAGTCCGCGATGGAAGCGGGTCGAGATCACCACCGGCCCCAGGTTCCGTTGACGGTCGGCCACCGCCGCGCGGATGGCCGGCCGGGGATCGAGGACGAATCCGGACGGAAGGTGTTTGACTCGAAACTCGTATTCTCCGAGTACGCTGTCGCTGTACATGTCTTCCAGCTCCATGGCGCCCTGCGCCTCATACGTGACGGACGCTCGAAGTCCGGCGATCGCCGCCACGGCGTCGAAGAGCCGGCCGGCGCTGGACGTCGTGAAGGTCAGGCCGGGCCGGCGCGCGATGCGGGACATGGAATCGAGCGTCCTCGACGGGACCGCCGGAAAAAGGTTCCGAGCCGCTGACAGAGCCTCCTCCGGGCCGAGCGATACCATGAGCCACGAAAGCGCCATCCGCCAGATTTCCTCGACCGCCCGGTCTCCTCCCGGCTGTGGGACAGGCAACAAGTGTCCGAGCCGTTCGAACCGGTCGCCATCGATCCGAAGAAACTCGCCGCCCCACAGCGTCCCGTCCGTTCCGAGTCCCACGCCGTCGAAGGCGACGCCCAGGACCGGCGGCTCCAGGCCGTGTTCGGCCATCGTCGCGGCGATGTGCGCGTGATGGTGCTGCACGGTAAGAACGGCGCTTTCGGGAAGACCCCACGCGGCGGCCAGCGCCGTCGCTTTGCGCGAGGACACCATGTCCGGATGGAGATCCCTCGCCACACAGGCGGGTCGCACGTTGAGAAATCCAATCAGCCGCTCGACGGCCTCGTCATAAAACGAGCCGTTGGCCGTTCCCGCAAGATCGCCGATATACTGCGTCAGAAACGCCTCGTCCCCGCGCGTCACGCAGCCGGAGCCCTTCAAATCGGTGCCTGCCGAAAAAATGCACGGGCCGGCCGCAGCCAGGCGTACCGGGTTCGGAACAAATCCCCGCGCGCGCCGGATCACGCGCGCGGTTCCGCCACTCAGCGCCACCACGCTGTCATCGCAGCGGTTGTGGATGGGGCGGTCGTGGATCAAAAATCCGTCCGCGATCCTGCCGAGCCGCTGCAGTCCCTCCTCGGGATCACGGCAGATCGGTTCTCCCGGCGGATTGCCCGAGGTCATGACGAGAAGGTCCGGCCCTCCCCGCCGGCCGAGCGCATGAAACAGCGCGACATGCAGAGGCGTGTAGGCGAGCATGAGACCGATCTGGTCAAGTCCCGGCGCCAGCCACTCCAAAAAACGGGAGGCCGACGACAGCGTGACGACCGGCGCGGCTGTGGATGTCAAAAGTGTCTCCGCCTCCGCAGAGATTTCTGCGGCCTGTCGTGCCGATGCAAGGCCGGCGGTCATCACGGCAAGGGGTTTGTGCGGCCGTCTCTTACGGAGGCGCAGCGTTTCAACTGTATCTTTTCTGGCGGCGTCGCAGGCCAGGTGAAATCCGCCAAGCGACTGGATCGCCACAATTTCTCCTCTCACGAGCGCCTCGACTGCCGCGCCAAGCGCCTCTCTTCCGCGGCACGCCGGAGAACCGCGGGCCATCCACGACAGGCGGGGGCCGCAGGCGGGGCAGGCGTTGGGCTGGGCGTGGAATCGCCGGTCGGCCGGATTCTCGTATTCCGACCGGCACTCGGGGCACATCCGGAATTCGCGCATGGTCGTATTGGGCCGGTCGTAGGGCAGCGCGGATACGATGGTGAACCGCGGGCCGCAGTTCGTGCAATTCGTGAACGGGTAGAGATACCGCCGGTTGGAGGGCGTCCGCATCTCGGCCCGGCAGTCCCCGCAGACGGCCGCGTCCTCCGGCACCAGCGCCGCCGCCTCACCCGCCGATTCCGTCCGGCTCGGAAGGATGGCGAACGGGCAGGGCAGATCGCCGGCCGGCGGCACGGACAGCACATGGAACCGCCGGATGGCGGACAGAACCGGGAGGCGACCCCGCAGGCGGTCAACAAACGCCGCCACCGTCTCCGTCGGACCCTCCGCCTCGATCGTCGCGCCCTCCGGGCCGTTCGACACCCACCCCTCCAGCCCGATTTCCTGCGCATACCGGCATACGGCAGGCCGAAGGCCCACGCCTTGGACTTTTCCGGTTATCTCAATCCTTACCCGTCTCCTGCCCATTCGGTCTATCCTTTCGATTCGGAATTCTCGGGCGTCTGCCAGTCGTGAATATTCAAAAGCTGAAGGCGCGTGTGGCGAAGGCGTTTCGAAATGAGCTGGGCCACGCGGCACATGAGTTTGTATCCGGACTGCGGCCGGGTCTTGAACAGCTTCGCCAGTTTCCTGCCTTCGACAATCAGCGCCTCTGACGGCTCGACGGCGACGGCCGATGCGGTGTACCGGCGCGGCGGCACCATGGCCGACCAGGAAAAGGCTTGGCCGGGCTGGACCGTATAGACCAGCGCGTGCTGGCCCCGGACGCCGTTCATCATGATCACCACGCGGCCCTTCAGAAGCGTGTATAGATGCGTGGCCGGCCGCTCCTCCGCAAAGAGCGTTTCTCCTTTCGAGAACTCTCTGATCGAGCAAAGCTCCGCCAGCTCCTCGATTTCTTTGCGGTCAAAGTCCTCAAACAGCGCCATCTGGCGGACCAATTTCGTGTCAACCATATTGTTCCACCTCCTTCTTCCATGTTGACGCCCCCGCCTGAGCGTCCGACATCCCTGTCGGACGGTGGGCGGGAACGGCTGACTTCCATGTCGCCGCCGCCTCCCGCCGGACCGCCTCCAGGATGTGGGGCCATGCGGCTTTGAGTTCGGCGCTCAGCTCCGTCCCGGGCCGGACTCGCGCGGGCTGCACGCCCAGAATGCGCACGGCGCCGGCCGCCGGATAAAACTGCATGAATCGAAGAACCTCGACGATTCCGTGATCGTGCGCCGACCAGGCGCGGCGCGCCGTCAAAAGTTCGGGCCGGATCGGCGCGACCTCGCCGGGCTGCCCGCCGAATCCGGCGGCGTCCACCACCAGGATCTCGTCGTAGGCGTCGAAATATTCCAGGAGCGCCAGCCCGCCCGTCCCGCCGTCCTCCACCGTCACGCCCAACTCCGCCTCCTCCGGTTTCAGCGCGCGCGCCACATGCACGCCGACGCCGTCGTCGCCCATGAGGAGGTTCCCGACGCCCAGGAGCAGCCGGCCCATGGCTACTTCCTGAACTCCACGTTCAGCATATGCGTCGAACACGAAATGCACGGATCGTAGGCGCGCAGCAGCATCTCGCACTGCAGGCGCACCTCCGATTCCGGCCGGTCCAAAATCTGAGGCACCATTTCCCGGAGGTCCTGCTCGATCCGGGCAAGGTTCTGGCCCGTGGGGATGACGCAATTGGCGTGGGCGATATGCCCCAGGCCGTCCATTTCGTATTCGTGATAGAGCGTGCCGCGCGGGACCTCGACGGCGCCGACGCCGTGGCCGGACGTTTCCGGGACCCGCGCCGGTTTTTCGTCCTTCAACCCAAGCGAGATCACCGATCGAACCGAGTCAGCGATCTCGTCCAGAAGGTGGACGCATTCGACGACCTGCGCCGCGTTGTTGCCGAAGGGATTGTCCTTCATCTGTTCGAGATCCAGCGCCGCGGCGGCCCGGCGGGCGCGCGGGGACAGGGTCTCGCGGCCGTTCAGGTTGTACCGGGCGAGCGCGCCGACCGCGAAGGGTTTGTGGTGGAAGTGCGCGTGTTTGGCCGTTGAATGCCGCACGACCGACTCCTTGATCAGGCTGAGGTACTGGTCCGGGTCGACGGGTCCCAGCTTGCTCGATTCGATCCGCCCGCCGTAGAAGGAGTAACGGTCGGCCTGCCGAAGCGCCAGATACTCGGTGTCCCGTTTGAAATCCGGAAACCGGATGCCCTCGAACAGCTTCACCGTCTCGTCGATGTCCGCATCCGCCGCCGGCGCCGCCTTCAAGATCTCGCGGAGTTCCCCCTCGGCCGGAATTCGCGTGAACCCGCCGACCTTCATCGACACCGGGTGGATGTGCCGCCCGCCGATCACGGCCATGATCCGGTTCGCGAATTTCTTGAGCCTGAGCGCGCGCTGCACCACTTCGCCGTTCTTCTCCGCCAGCGGGATCACGCTGGGCGCCGAGAAGGCGTCCGGCGCCACCAGGAAGTACAGATGGAGAATGTGGCTCTGAAGAATCTCCGCGTGCAGCATGATCTGCCGAAGGAGGATTGTCTGGGCCGAAGGCTCGATGCCGTAGGCCGTCTCGACCGCCCTGATCGACGCCGTCGTGTGGCCGACCGAGCAGATCCCGCAGATGCGGGAGGTCAACTCCGGCGCGGCCGGCGCGTCCTGGCCCACCAGCATCGACTCGAAAAACCGCGGCGACTCGACGATCTCCAGCCGCACCTCCTCCACAACGCCCTCCCGGATGTTCACGACGATGTTGCCGTGCCCTTCCACGCGCGCCACGTGCTCGATCGTCATCGTCCGGTCGGCGCCAAGCGGATGGTCATGCATAGCCGGTCAGCTCTCGTCGAAGATCCTCGGGAACGGCCGACGCGTTGAAAAGGTCCACGCGCCGGCGGATCGCCTCCGAGTTGAGACCCTTTTCCCTCAACAGGGTTCGCATGAGCGCAACGTTCGGGTCCGGCGCAAGGCCCCGGCAGCCGTCGCAACCGGCGCCGTACGCCGGGCAGATGGCCCGGCATCCTCCGCGAACAACCGGTCCCATGCACGTGCCGCCCTTGTGGAAGAGGCAGATGTTTTCGCGAAGCTTGCACTCGAAGCAGACGGGAGCGGTCGGATCGGCCGGTTTCCGGCCCACGGCGAGAGCATAGAGGTAACGGACCAGTTCATCCTTGTCGACCGGACAGCCGTGCAGTGTGAAGTCGACCGGGACGACGGCCGAAACGGGCCGGACGTCCGACGTGTGGATCCAGGACGAGTACGGGCCGTACACGCGCTCCTTCGCCGCCTCGTTGCCCTGCCGGTTCTTGATCGCGTTCACGCCGCCAAGGTCCGCGCACGCGCCGAACGCCACCACCCGCCGGCTTCGCATCCGGATCGTCCGCACCGCCGACTCGTCGTGCGCGGTGGAAACCGATCCCTCCACGAACGCCACGTCCGCGTCCGCGTCCAGCTCGCCTCCCTCGTAGGAACTCGCCTCCCGGAACCGGACGATCTCGACCTGCTGGAGGATATCCAGCAGCCGGTCCTCACATTCGAGAAACGCGAGCTGGCAGCCCTCACAACTCGTGAGGCTGTAAAACGCGACCCGAAGCTTGTTCATGAAACGGCCTCCGGGAGGGCGGCGAGCCGATCGTACCGGAAGACGGGGCCGTCGAGACAGACGTACACATCATTGATCTGGCAGTGACCGCATTTGCCCATGCCGCACTTCATGCGGCGCTCCAGCGACAGGTAGATCCGGTCGTCCGGAATGTGCCGTTGCTGGAGTTTGCGCATCACGAACCGGTACATGATGGGCGGGCCGCAGGCGACGACGACGGTCGAGGTCGGCCAGATCTCGATCTGGGGGATGAGGTTGGTGATGAGGCCCACACTGCCCGTCCATCCCTTCTTGGCGGTGTCGACCGTCGCCTCGATGTTGATTTTCCCCTCGTTTCGCCAGGCGTTGTATTCGTCGGCGAACAACAGCGTTTCGGGCGTTCGGGCGCCGATCAGAAGCGTCACCTTTTTGAAGCGGTCCCGGTAGTCGCAGATGTATTGGACAAGGGACCGGAGGGGCGCCAGCCCCAGTCCGCCCGCGATCATGAGCACGTCCTGGCCCATGCACTTCTCCAGCGGCGCCCCGCAGCCGAACGGCCCCCGGATGCCGACCCGCCCGCCCGCCTTGACCCGGTGCAGGGCCTCCGACACGTTCCCGGTCCGGCGGATGCACAGGTCGAATCCGCTGGTGCGCGTGAATGACGACGAAACGGAAATCGGCGCCTCGCCGATGCCCGGCAGCGACACCTGCACAAACTGGCCGGGCAAATGCCCCAGCGCGCGGTGCGGCAATATGAGATGGAACAGCCGTTCGGTGGCCGTCAACGGCCGAACCTCCGTCGCGGTCGCGATTTCCGGCCGGTAGTCTCCCTGGTCAGGCGGCGCGTCCGACACCGGATCCCACCTCCTTCTGACATTGTTCGAAAACGTCGAGCGGGCTGATTTTCCCGAGGCACACGTGCGGGCACCGGCCGCAGCCGACACAGAAAACCGGAAGGCCAAATCGCCGCGCGAGGTACGACCCCTGGCGCATCATGCGGTGGCGGATCCGCTCGGCCCGCCGGCCACGGAAATTCTCGCCGCCGGCGACCACGGCGAAATCCTTCAACAGGCAACTGTCCCAACTCCGGCAACGGTTGGCGGTTCGGCAGCCGTCCGACATCTCGTCCCGCACGTCAAAACAAACGCAGGTCGGGCAGACGGCCGTGCAGGCGCCGCAGGAGAAGCAGCGTTCGGCCAGTTTCTCCCACATGCGGTGCGGGTAGATTTTCGGAAGGTCGGCCGCCAGTGTTTTCAGATTCAGCCGGCGGCCGGCGAAGGTCGTCTCGATCCCCCGCCGGACATGCTCATATTCGGCGCGCTGCCGGTCGGTCGGGACTTCGAACAGTCCCGTGTCATCGGCAAGCGCGCGGCCAGCGTCGCTCTGGACCGAGGTCCAGAAACCGCCTTCCATCGGAGTAAGATGCAGATCGAAGTGACCGTTCGGCCGAAACGTTTCCGTGCTGTCGCAAAAGGCTTCGGGCCGGCATTTCTTCAGACACGCAAGGCCCACGATGAACGCGCCGGCGTTCGCCCGATGATACGCCGCGTCCGCCGGCGGCTCCCGCATGGCCTGATCGAGCCGCGCGAGGCCGTTGAGATCGCAGGGGTGAACGCCGAAGATCGCCGGCGGCGGATCGTCCGGCCGTACAGAGTCCGCTTCACCGGTTTGCAGGTCGACGCTTGCCAGAATCTCCGCCGTCGGCAGGAAGGCGTGTTTGGGCGGAAGGAGCGTCGTTGAATAGTCCATGCTGATGTCGCCGGCATCCACGACCTGCGCAAAAACGAACGCGCCCTCCTTTGCGGCCGGCGCCCACAGCCGGTATCTCTGCGACAGATACTCGGCCAGATCCTCAACCCGTTCCCCGGGCAGAAACTTTTCCTTCATGGCTCACCTCACCCACCCGCCGATCTTCAGCGCGGACTGGACACGCGCCCCAGGATCGCCGCAAAATCCCCGGGGTCGGGCACTGCGTCGATCACTTCGATCCGGCCGTCCACCATCAACGTCGGGGTTTTCCAGACGCCCCGCGCGGCAATCTCGGCCGGATCGTCAATGCGCACCACCTCGTCCTGCAGACCCATCTGGCGTACCGCCAGCTCGATGTTCTGTGTAAATTGCTCGCACCGTTTGCAGGCTCCGCCCAGCACTTCGATTTTCATCCTCGACCACTCCTCTCAGCGTGACGGTTGGATGTCCGACGGGCGTAACTTATTACAGGCGCTGCAAATACCATTCCGTGGTCCAATGATGGTCCGAAAAAAAACGAAGGGCAACAGGGTCAGGCTATTGAAAGGGGCCCGACGGGGACGAACACAGGCTTCTTGACCCGTCTTAAGACAGGCCGGTGACTTGAATCAATACAAATCGGAATCTCGGCCCGTCGCGGGCCTCTGGCCGACATGCTCCTCTAACTTGCGTGACTTCCAACACTAAGCCATCTTTTCAGGTTGCGGCGTCGCCGCGGCGCAGTTTGTGCATGAAGGAGGAATCTATGCGTGTTCTCGTCGTCAATTTCGGAAGTTCCACGCTGAAGTATAAACTCTTTGAAATGCGCACGGAGAAAGTCCTGCTCGACGGTCACATCGAATTCAGTCGTGGAGGGCCGGTTCCGGCCGCCCGCCGCATGCTCCGGCACATTCGCGGCAAGTTTCCCCTGTCGACCCTATCCGCGGTCGGACACCGCGTCGTGCACGGCGGGCCGAAGTACGGCACCAGCGCGCTCATTACGGACGAGACCCTGGAGGACATCGCGGACTACGCTTCCTTCGCGCCGCTCCACAACCCGCCGGCCGCGCACGGCATCCGGCTCATGCAGCGGCTCCTTCCGAACGCCGACCACGTCGCCGTCTTCGACACCGGATTCCACCGCGACATGCCGCCCAAGGCCTATCTCTACGGGCTGCCCTACGATCTCGCGCTCAAACACGGCATCCGGCGATACGGGTTTCACGGCGCGTCTCACCAGTACGTCGCCCAGCGATGCGCCGTCCTGATGGGTCGGCCCCTTCGGAAAATCAAGCTCATCACCTGTCACATCGGGTCCGGCACTTCCATCGCCGCCGTTTCGGGCGGCCGGTCGGTCGACACCTCGATGGGCATGAGCCCCCTCCAGGGCGTCATCATGGGTACGCGGTCCGGCACGATCGACCCGGCGATCGTCGAGTTTCTGATGGAAAAGGAGAAACTCGGATACCGGGCGATCATCGAACTTCTGAACAAGCGAAGCGGACTCTTCGGCCTGTCCGGTCTTTCCGGAGACATCCGCGTGCTGGAGTCGGCGGCGAAAAGCGGCCATCGCCAGGCCCAAGTGGCCCTGGATGTCCATGCCTATCAAATCAAGAAATTCATCGGGTCCTATCTCATGGCGCTGAACGGCGCCGACGCCATCGTCTTCACCGCCGGCGTCGGCGAAAACAGCGCGCGGCTCCGGGCCGATGTCGCGTCCAGCCTGGCCTTCGCGGGCGTTCGGCTCGATCCGCCGGCCAACGAAAAAGGCACAGGCGAGCGCCGCATCTCCACCGACCGGTCCAAAATCGCGCTCTGGGTGATCCCAACCAACGAGGAGCTGATGATCGCACGGGAAACGGTCCGCTGACAGAAACTGTTAAAACATGTCCTGAATCGGAACAAATCGTCCGTGAGCCGATCCTGTCGCGTGGAGTAATATTCACTTGGCCGTCAGAAAATTACCGCTTTTTCTTTGATTCGCATGAGCGGCGGAACGTATTTCGCACTCCGTGGATGTATGTCGCCCGTGATGTCCGGTAAACCCTCGATCGAGTGGCACACCTGTCCCTTCACCGGCTTGCCGGTCGAAATGGCCGAGGTCCGGGCCGGAGGTCCAAAAGGCGTTTCCATTCGGTATCAGTGCCTGACGCGCGCCGAATCCTGCCGGCCGGATGTCTGTCCCCTGTATCCGCCCGAGGGCGAGGAAATCGCGCGGGGCGGTCCCTATGAGCTGCCCTACCGGGCGGAGCGCGGATTTTGCAGCATTCTCATGTCGGCCCTGGGCGGGGACGGCGCCAACACGGCCGCGAAGCTTCTGTTTGAGGTCGCCCTCACCGAAATGGGACTCGACGGCGGGCTGGACGCCAAGTACGGCTCGGAGAAAACCGGTACGCCCACGGACGTTTCCATCCGGCTGACCGACACCGCCGCCCCCGTGCGGGCCAGCGGCCCCACGCGACGCCCCCACATCCTCGTCGTTTTTCATCCGCAACTTACCCGCTCTCTCGGCCTCTTGGAGGGCGTCCGGCCGGACGCGACGGTCATCGTCAACACGACCGGCTCGCCCGAGGAAGCCCGCGAGTTGCTGGAACTGCACAGCGGCACGGTCCGCGTGCTGGACGCGACGGGCATCGCGCGCCGCGCGAAGTCCCGGCTGAACATGCCGCTTTTGGCGGATCTTTGCCGCGTCATGGGATTTCCGGACGCGTCTTTGGAAGGCCCGATCTCCCGGAAATGGCCCCGGCAGGTCGAGGCCAATCTTGCGGCCTTTCGCGGGGCCCGCGAGGAGGTCCGGGCCGTCTATTTCCCCGCCGCCGGCCGGTTTCCGCTGCGGCCGCCGCGGTCGCTGGCGACCCGCGTCGGATACAACACCATGCTGAACGGCAGCGCCATCCGCGCTTCGGAGTTTCTTTCCGCCCCCAAACCCGGCAGCCGCCGGTCGCTTCTGGCGGCGCCGGCGTTCAATCGCGAAGCCTGCATCGACTGCGTCCTGTGCCTGACGGTCTGCCCCGACCCCGGCGCGCTTGTGTGGCGGGACGGGAAAATGGCCGGTGTCGATCCGGGCTACTGCAAGGCCTGCATGCGGTGCGTCACCGTCTGTCCGACGACAAAAAAAGGCAAGGCGCTCACAGCGCCATGACCCGCGCAATTACCCCGGTCGGCGAAACGCCCGCGACGCAGTCGCCGTACGTCTGCGACGGAAACCACGCCGCGGCGAAAGCGATCCTCCATGCCGGCTACGACGGCGAGGGCTATTATCCCATCACGCCGTCCAGCGACGTGGGCGAGGCGGTGAGCGAGGCGGTGGCGGCGGGCGAGACGGACATTGAATTTGTGATCGGCACGAGCGAGCTGGCGGTGGCGGGGATCGTGACCGGCATGAGCATCGCGGGCGGCCGGGCGGTCGACGTGACCAGCGCCAACGGCCTCTTGTTGAAAGCCGAACAGATGCCCGTCATCAGCGGATTGGGCCTGCCGGTCATCCTCAACCTCTCGACCCGCGCGGTGTCGGGGCCTCTCAATATTAAAAACAGCCATGACGACCTCGTGCAGGCCCTGGGCTGGGGCTGGATCATCCTCTGTGCGCCGACCGTCCAGGCCATCTACGACATGAACTTCATCGCGCTCAAAATCGCCGAACGCGTGAACCTCCCGGCCATCGTCGCATACGACGGGTTCCACACGTCGCACGCCGTCCGAAAAATCAGCGTCTTCGCCGATCCCGCGCCCCTCCGCAAGTTTCTCGGCGCGCCGGCGCCCCGGCCCACGCTGCTTGATTTCGACGACCCCAAGACGTTCGGCCCCTATATGAACGACGACCTGATCAACAACAAGGTCCTGCTGGAGGAAAAAATGACAGAGGCGGCGCGGCGCCTGCCGGAAATCTTCGAGGAGTACCGGGCCCTGTCCGGCCGCGCCTACGGATGGCTTCAGCGTGAGGGCGACCCGGAGGCGAGGTCGATCCTGGTGGCGCTGAACAGCGCGGGCGAAACCGCGAAGCTGGGTCTTGAGCGGATGCGGTCGGCCCGCGAACCCGTAGGGCTCGTCATCCCGACGGTGCTGCGCCCCTTTCCGGAGAAGGCCTTTGTCGAAGCGCTCGAGGGCGCCCGCACGATCGTGGTGGCCGAACGCGTGTCTCAGTACGGCGCCGGCAATTTCCTCGCCAACGAAATCGGCGCGGCCCTTCAGCGCGCCGGCCACGGCGCCGATATCCTGCAGCGCACGTACGGTCTCGGCGGCATCACCTTCACGGAGGACGACTCGCTTCACCTCTTCGACCTCGCGCTGAAATTCCCCGACGTGCCGGAGGCGGAACGGCGCATCAAGGCCTACCACGGCGCGTGGCCCGGCAGAACAGATGGCAATGGGCAGAAGGGCGCGTTCTGTCCTTTGAAAGCGGAGGACCTGCGCATCGGCGCAAACGGCGGGTCCGACAAGATATCCCTCAAGGACATCGTCCGGATGCCGGACCGGATCGGCCAGCACAGCGCATGCCCCGGGTGCGGAATTTTCTCGAACTTGGGCCTGTTTTTACGCGCGATCGAAGGACATGTCGTCCTGATTTTCAATACCGGCTGCGGCATGGTCGTGACGACGGGGTTTCCCAACACGAGTTTCAAAGTCCCCTATTTCCACAACCTCTTTCACAACGGCGCCTCGACCGCGACCGGCGTCGTCACGATGATCGAGCGGTTCCGCCGGCAGGGGCGGCTGGACGCGGGGGAAGTGACGGTCATCGTCGTCACGGGAGACGGCGGAGACGACATCGGCATGGACCAGGTCATCGGCGCGGCCCTCCGGGACGATCCGTTCATCCTCCTCGAATATGACAACAAGGGATACATGAACACCGGCGGGCAGCTCTGCTACACCGGCATCAAGGGCCAGATCAGCTCCAACGCCCGCGTCGGGCCGGCCCAGACCGGCAAGCGGACGCACCACAAGGACATCGTCGAAATTCTGCGCGGGACCCACGCGCACTACCTCTTTCAGGCCTCCGAAATCTTTCCGGTCGATTTTGTCCGCAAGGCCCGCAAGAGCCAGCGGTTCGTGCGGGAGGGCCATTTTGTGTTCGGAAAAGTGTTTTCGGTCTGCCCGCTCAACTGGGGCATGGAGGCGTCGACGGGCCCCGACGCGGCGCGGCTTGCGGTCGAGTCGTGTTTCTTTCCGCTTCTGGAAATCGAACACGGCAAAACGAAAATCAACCATGATCCCGACGTGAAGAAAACCCGGGCGCCGATGAAGGACTTACTCGCCAAACTCGGCGGCGCGTTCCGGCATCTCGCCTCGGACGCGCACTCGGGCCTGTGCGCCGAAATCCAGACCGAGGTCGACCGCCGATGGGCCCGGCTCAAGGCGATGCACGAGAGCGCGCTCTTGTAATGACGCCGGCGGAGGCCGTGACTGCCACACGCCTGCGGGCCGCCCGGCATCTCTTCTATGAAACGTCCCATGGGCCGGCCCTCGCGGACCTCGTCGGCCCCGATCAGGCCGGGGACATTCTCGATTTCTGCTTCGCCGCCAATCCCTACTATCCGACGCCTGATATGCTGGCCGACCTGCAGGCGCAACTGCCGGCGCTCATCAAGTCCTACCCGTCCTGCGATCCGAACATCAGCCGGCGGCCTCTGGCCGCGTTTCTCGGCGCCGACCCGGATCGTCTCCTGATCGGCAACGGCGCCTCTGAAATCGTCTCGGCCGCCTGCCGGTCCCTCGCCCGGTCCATCGGGATCGCCGTGCCGGCCTTCGGCGAGTACCTGCAGAAACTGCGGTCCGCGCGCGCGGCCAAACTCTACAGGCTCCGGGCCGACCAATCCTACCGCCTGAATCTTGCGGCCTTCCTGGCCTGGATCCGGAGCAACCGTCTCAAGGCGGCGCTGGTGATCAATCCGGCCAATCCTTCCGGGCAGTTTTCTCCGCTCGAGGATATGCGGGCCTTTCTGACATCGGCCCAGGACCTCGACCTTGTGATCGTGGACGAATCCTTCATCGATTTCGCGGGCGATCCGGCCCCCAGCCTCCTCACCTGCGCCGCCGACTTTCCGAACGTTCTCGTCGTGCGAAGCATGAGCAAGCCCTTAGGCGCCGCCGGACTTCGGCTGGGCTGCGGTTACTCATCGAACCGCGAGCTCCTGGACTCGATCCGGAAGGCCCTTCCGGCGTGGAACATGAGCGCGATCGCCGAGTACTTCCTGTCGCTCCTCCCCGCGACCGCCGGGGACTACGAGCGGGCGAGAAAGGCGGTGATCGAGGACGCGCAGCGGCTCTTCGAGGGACTGTGCGGCATCCCGGGCCTCACGCCGTATCCGACCGGCGCCAATTTTGTCCTCGGCCGCATCGACGCCGGCATGGGCGCAACGGAACTTCGGGACCGGCTGCTGCGCGAGCACAACATGTACGTCCTCGATTGCGCCAACAAGGTCGGCATGGACGGCCGGCACGTGCGTATCGCATCGCAGGGCCGAGACAAGGACCGGTTATTGACCGACGCCCTCAAACGAATCTGCTGATCCCCGCCCTGTAACGATTTAGGACACTTTTTGCCGTTCACCGCCACGCCCCGAATCTCAACCGAATACGGTCAATCATTTCATATTCTAAGAAATGCGAGCCTTTTTACGCGGAGATTTCACATGGTGCGGTTATTGCATGGTGCATTTCATCATGATCAACATCTCAACGCTTTATGCCGGACAACTGAACGAGTCTGACCTCGTACGATACGCCAAACCGGCCGACCCCCGGGACATCCGGCCGATTGTGGTGATGAACCTCACGCGCCGGTGCAATCTCCGGTGCATTCACTGTTACTCCGACTCGGACGGCCGCCTGGCGCCGGGGGAGCTGACGACGGACGAGGTCCGGGCCGTTCTGGAGGATCTGGCCGCCTATGGCGTGAAGTTCGTGTTGTTCTCCGGCGGCGAGCCGCTGACGCGGCCGGACATTTTCGATCTTGCGCGCCACGCGATCCGGCTGCATCTTCGCGTGACGCTTTCGACGAACGGCACGCTGATTACGCCGAAGATGGCGAGGAAGATCGCCGAGGCGGGATTTTCCTACGTCGGCGTGTCTTTTGACGGGCTCGGCGCCGTTAACGACGCCTTTCGCGGCGCGCCGGGCGCGTTTGAGCAGGCGAAACGCGGCATGCGCCACATCGCCGCGCTGGGTGTCCGCGCCGGCCTCCGGCTGACCCTCACCAAACACACGGTCGACGATCTCGACAGCGTCCTGCAGTTCATCGAGCAGGAGCCGATCAGCCGCGCCTGTTTTTATCACCTGGCCTATGCCGGCCGCGGCGATCTCATCCGGCCGGACGACCTGCCGGCCTGGAAGCGCCGGGCGGCGATCGACAAGCTCTGCGAGGTCGCGCGGCGGTTTGCGGACGGCGATGTCCGCAAGGAGATTCTGACGGTGGACAATCATTCCGACGGGCCGTACCTCTACCTGAAACTGCTCGGCGAAAATCCGGTGCGCGCGGCGCAGGTGAAAGAGCGGCTGGAACGTCACGGCGGCGCGCGGACGAGTTCGGGCGTGGGTCTTGCCGAGATCGACTGGGCGGGCCATATTCATCCCGACCAATTTTCGATGCACCGCACCATCGGCAGCGTGCGAACCACGCCCTTTTCGCAGATCTGGTCCAATCCGGTGGATCCCTATCACCGGCAGCTTCAGGACCGGCTCGCGCATTTGAAAGACCGCTGTGCCGGATGCCGGTTCAAGACGATGTGCGGCGGGGGTCTCCGGTGCCGCGCCGAGGCCGCGACCGGCGACCCGTGGGCGCCCGATCCGGCGTGTCTCCTGACGGACGATGAAATTTCCCCTGAGAGCCCGGCCGAACCGGCTGGAGCAATTGCGGAAAGGAGGTCCTGAATATTATGGAGTTTGAAAGGATGGCGAAGTGTCCGTATCAGAAAGGCAAGAATACGATCCTTTGCGAAGCCATGGAACTGATGGTGCCGAGCATCGAAGAGGAAAAACAATACTGCGAGGGCGATTTCAGGAACTGTCCTTACTACCAGAGGGCCTGGTTGCTCGATATGAAAAAGGAAACGAACTCGGTGTGATGAACCCGGACCCGGCACCCGTTCGGGACACAGGCGGCGCGCCCGCGGGCCGGGTCAGCGCCTCCGGCGCCCCAAGTGCCGGCGTCTCCGACGCCGGCCGGACACTGGCTTGGAAGGAGCGGCCGGTGCCGTCCGTCGATTTCAACCGCGCGCCCTACACCGTCATCTGGGAAGTCACCCGGGCCTGCGACCTTTGCTGTATCCACTGCCGGGCCTCCGCGCAGAAGGCGCGCGATTCCGGGGAACTGACGCTCGCGGAAGGATACCGGCTGCTGGACAGCATCGCCGAATTCGGATCGCCCGTCTTCGTGATCACCGGCGGCGATCCCATGAAACGCGCGGACCTCGAAGACATCATCGGCTACGCCGCGCGGGACAAGGGACTCCGGACGTCGCTCACGCCGTCCGCCACGCCGCTGGTCACGCGGGACCGGCTGGCCTCCATCAAAGCCGCCGGGATCGCACGGATCGCCCTGTCGCTCGACGGGCCGCGCGCGGCCGTTCACGACGCGTTCCGCGGCGAGCGCGGGTGTTTCGACCGCACCATCGAGATCATCCGGCACATGCAGGACCTCGAGATTCCCCTGCAGATCAACACGACCGTGGCCAAACCGAACGTCGCGGACCTCGTCGAAATTGCGCGGCGGGTCGAAGGATTCGGCGCCGTCCAGTGGAGCGTGTTTTTCCTGGTGCCGATGGGCCGCGGCAAGCGGGAGGACATGATTTCGGCGGCCCAGCATGAGCGGATTTTTCACTGGCTTTGCGATTTGAAGCACAAGGTGTCCTTTGACATCAAAGTCACCGCCGCGCAGCATTTCCGCCGCGTGGCCATCCAGCGGGAGCGCCGGGCCGGCCGCGCGATGCGGACGGACGAGCGGGGCTGCTACCTCGAGGTGAGCGGCGCCGGTTTCCAGTACACCGATGGCATCCAGCGGCCGACGCAGGGCGTGAACGACGGCAAGGGCCTCGTGTTCATCTCGCATGTCGGCGACGTCTACCCGAGCGGATTTCTGCCGATCCGGGCGGGCAACGTGCGCGGGCAAAGCGTGGTCGATATTTATCGAAACAGTTTCATCTTTCACGAGCTGCGCGATCCCAACAAACTCAGGGGCAAGTGCGGCGTCTGCGAGTACCGCGTGGTCTGCGGCGGAAACCGCGCGCGCGCATGGGCCATGACCGGAGACGCGCTCGCCGAAGAACCCATGTGCGTCTACGTGCCGCCGCTCCAACGCGCCGGTGCTCCTTCTATTCCAGATGGCGAATTGATAAGCTAACATTCAGCGTATGGACGGGACCTTGAACGTGTCACCGCCGAAAATCATCCAGGGAGGCATGGGCGCCGGCGTTTCGTGGTGGATGCTGGCCCAGGCCGTGTCGAAACTCGGCCAGCTCGGCGTCGTGTCCGGCACCGCCATCGACCTCATCCTCGCGAGGCGCCTGCAGGACGGTGACGCGGGCGGCCACATTCGCCGCGCGCTCGATCATTTTCCGTTTCCTGACGTGGCGGCCCGCGTGTGGGACAAGTACCACGTCGTGGGCGGCAAGCCGGCCGATCAACCCTACAAGTCCGTGCCGATGCATTCCCAGAAACCGTCGCGGGAAATCGTGGAGCTTTGCATCGTGGCGAATTTCGTGGAAGTGTTTCTCGCGCGCGAAGGGCACGAGAATCCGGTCGGCATCAATTTTCTCGAGAAAATACAACTCCCCCATCTGCCGTCCATCTACGGTGCCATGCTGGCCGGCGTCACCTACATCCTCATGGGCGCCGGCATCCCGACGCGGATCCCCGGCGTTCTGGACCGCTTCGCCCATCAGGAATCCGCCACCTACAGCATCCATGTGAGCGGCGCGAACAACGGCTGCGAGACGTCCATGGTCTTCGATCCGCGCGAGTACTTGAAAGGCAGCCTGCCGGAGCTTCAGCGGCCTTATTTTCTGCCCATCATCGCCTCCAACGCGCTCGCCGCCCTCATGCTGCAAAAATCCAACGGGCGCGTGGACGGATTCGTGATCGAAGGCCCCACCGCCGGCGGGCACAACGCGCCGCCCCGCGGGAAACTGCACCTGTCGGAATCGGGCGAGCCGATTTACGGGGAGCGGGACATCGTCGATTACGGCAAGATCCGGGAGTTGGGCCTCCCGTTCTGGATCGCGGGCGGCTACGCGTCGTCGCAGAAACTGCGCGAGGCCCTGGCGGTCGGCGCGGCCGGAATTCAGGTCGGAACCGCATTCGCCTTTTGCGAGGAATCGGGAATGAAGCGGGAGTACAGAGAACATCTCTTGAATGAGTCCCGCGCGGGTCGCGCGCGCGTGTTCACGGACGCCATTGCCTCGCCCACCGGATTTCCGTTCAAAGTCGCGCAAATGGAGAACTCGGTGTCGGAGGCCGGGACCTATCAGGGCCGCAACCGCATCTGCGACCTCGGATATTTGCGCGAGACCTACGGCAAACCCGACGGCTCGCTCGGGTATCGTTGCCCGTCCGAGCCGGTGGATATCTATCTGTCGAAGGGCGGCGCGGTGGAGAGCACGGTGGGGCGGAAATGCCTCTGCAACGCCCTCATGGCCAACATCGGCATGGCGCAGACTCGCAAGGACGGCTACATGGAACAGCCGCTGATCACCTGCGGCGATGATCTGGCCGGCATCGCCCGGTTTATGCGGCCTGGCGGAGGCTCCTACTCGGCCGCGGATGTCATCGCGGAGCTCCTGTCATGAAACAGACCTCCCGCATGCTGGTCGTCCTCACGGCGCTGACGCTGTCGGTGCTGGTGTGGGGCGTGTTTCAGTTGGTCGTGTCGAACTATTTTCTGGAGTTCACCATCCAGGAGGTCCACGCGATGTTTGTGTCCCACGGCCTGGTCTGCGCGGTGCTTCTGTCGGCATGGGCCGCCTTTTTCATCCTGCGCAGCCGCAAAAAATTCGAGGCGGAGATTGCCGAAAAGGAGGCGCAGTTCGACGACCGCATGGCCCAGGCCGAAAAAATGGCCGCGATCGGCCAGATCGCCGCCGGCGTCGCCCACCAGTTGAACACGCCCCTCGGATCGATCATGCTCACGGCCGAGATGATCGCCGAGGAAGTCAACGGCAACGCGGAACTCAAGGAGGAATCGCGGAAGATCATCCGCAACGCCAATTATTGCAAGGGCGTTGTCCGGAACCTCCTCCTCTACGCCAAACCGCAGAAGCAGGAATTCAAGGAGGAGAGCGTCTGTTTCATCATCCGCCGGACGGTTTCCCTCTTCGACCATGAAATGAAGAAGCGCGGCATCCGGATGAATATGTCGGTCGACTGCAAGGAGTGCGCGGTCTTCTGCAACGGCAACCTCATCGAACAGCTCATCTTCAATCTTCTCCAAAACGCCGTCGACGCCCAGCCGAACGGCGGGGAAATCTCGATCCGCACGATCATTCCGGGCGACGGGAGTCTCAAGATTTCCGTGCGCGACGCCGGGCCGGGCATTTCCGGAGACGTCCTGCCGCACATTTTCGAGCCGTTTTACACGACCAAGTCGGTGGAAAAGGGAACCGGCCTTGGGCTTGCGATCGCGAAACGCATCGCCGAAGATCACGGCGGCGTCATCGACGTCGAATCGGCGGGAAAGGGGTCGTCCTTCACGGTGACCCTCCCGGCGCGGCCGGCGTCTCCGACGCCGGCCGGGGCGCCGCATTTCCATGACCACGCCTAATTCCATGCGCATTCTGATCGTCGAAGACGACCCGGACATGCTGTCCAGTTGCGAGCGGCTCCTGAAGCGGGCCGGCTACAAGACGCTGGTGGCGCCGAGCGGGGAGGCGGCGGTCAAGGAACTGGAGGAAGGCGCCGATCTCGTCCTCACCGATCTTCGAATGCCGTCCCCGATGGATGGCATCGGGCTTCTGAAATGGATGGCCAAAAACAGGCCCGGCCTTCCGGTGATCCTCATGACGGGGTACGGCAGCGTCAAGAATGCCGTCGAAGCGATGAAACTCGGCGCGGCGGACTACATCACCAAGCCCTTCACCAAGGAGGAACTGCTCGCCACCGTCGGCCGGTTCAGCGAAAAACGGAAACTCGAATCCGAGGTCCGCAAACTCCGCCAGGAAATCCGCCGCACGGTCAGCCTCGAAGGCATTGTCGGAAAATCCAGCGCGATGCGCGCCGTCTTTGAAAAAATATCCGCCGCCGCGCGGGTCGACAGCCCCGTCCTCATTCTGGGGGAAAGCGGCACCGGCAAGGAAATGGTGGCGCGCGCCGTCCACGAACAGAGCCCGCGGTCGAAATCCCCGTTCGTTCCCGTCAACTGCGGCGCCCTGCCGAGGGAACTCATTGAAAGCGAACTCTTCGGCCACAAAAAGGGCGCCTTCACGTCGGCCGTCGCCGACCACGACGGCATGTTCTTCGCGGCCGACAAGGGCACGCTCTTTTTGGACGAGATCGGCGAGATGGCGCCGACGGCCCAGGTGAAACTTCTGCGGGCGCTCCAGGAGAAAACCATCCGGCCCGTGGGCGACAGCCGGGAAAAATCGGTCGACGCGCGGATCCTCGCCGCCACCAATCAAAACATCGAACACGCGATCGAATCCAAACAGATCCGCGAGGACCTCTATTACCGCCTTTCCGTCATCACCATCCAGATCCCGGCCCTGCGGGACCGCCGGGAGGACATCCCGCTTTTGATTTCGCATTTCACCGAACGGTTCAACACGGCGTTCGGCCGGAGCGTTGCGGGCGTGTCGGCGGATGCCGTGGACATCCTTCAGTCCCATCCGTGGCCGGGTAACGTGCGGCAGCTCGAAAACGTGATCGAAGGATGCTTCGCGATGGGCGTCGCCGAACGGATCGATGCGGCGGACCTGCCGGCCACGATCCGCGTGGCGACCGCTGCGCATGTGGGCGAGGTGCCGAAACTCACAGAATCGGAGAAAGTCCTGATCGAGCGCGCGCTCAAGGCGTCCAGCGGCAACAAATCGCATGCGGCGCGGATTCTCGGGATCTCGCGGACCCGGCTCTACAACAAGATCGAAACCTACAAGATCGAGGAGTGAGTCCGGCGGAGAGACGTGCCGGACTTCGGCGGATGGCCATGGCAATCATCGCCCTGACGGGTGTCGCCTGCGGCGCCGCGCCCGCCCTGACCCCCGTCACGTCCGAAGGTCTGCTCGAGCGCGTGCGGGAGTTCCGTGGCCGGAAGGCGGTGGTGGTCCATGTATGGGCCACGTGGTGCGCGCCGTGCGTCAAGGAGTTTCCGGAATTCGTCCGGATGGCGCAGGCACGGGCGGACCGGATCGCGGTTATTTTCGTCTCCGCCGACTTTCCGAAGGACGCGGACAGGGTCCGGGAGTTTCTGGCGGCGCAGGGTGTGACGCGGGAATCGTACATCAAGTCCGAATCAGATCAGAAATTCATCTCCGCGCTTTCGGATCAATGGACCGGCGCTCTCCCGGCGACCTTCGTGTTCGACACCTCCGGCGCGCTCGTGGCGTTCGCCGAAGAGGCCTTGCCGGAAGGGGGAGTTTCGCAGTATATTGAAGAGGTGTTGAATCCATAACACAGGGAGGATGATTTCAATGAAACTGACATACCGCATGGGTGCGACGGTTCTCGCGCTGTCTGCCGCCGCGTTTCTCGCGGCCGGTCCGGCCGGCGCCGAGCGCATGAACAAAAAAGCCAAGGGCGGCGCCAAGGCGTCGCAACAGGAGGAGCTGGCCATTGGCTCTGCCGCGCCCATGGCCGACCGGAAAATGACCGATGTGTCCGGCAAGAAGCTGTCTCTCAAGTCGATCGCGGGACCCACCGGTCTCTTGGTCGTTTTCTCCTGCAACACGTGTCCCTTTGTTCTCGCGTGGGAGGACCGCTACGCGCAACTCGCCGCGCAGTCCGCCCAGGCGGGCGTCGGGATGGTCCTGGTCAACTCGAACGAAGGCAAACGGAACGGAGACGATTCGCTCGACGCGATGAAGGCGCACGCGAAGGACCGGGAATACGCGGTCCCCTATCTCGTCGACGCCCGGTCGGAACTGGCCGACGCATTCGGCGCGTCCCGCACGCCGCATGTGTTCTTGTTTGACAGGGACCTCAAACTCGTCTATCGCGGCGCCATTGACGACAACAGCGAGAACGCAAAAAAGGTCAAGGAGGATTACGTGGCCGACGCGATCGGCTCGCTCGTCGCGGGCGAGGAGGTTGAAATCAAAACCACCCGGTCGATCGGATGTTCGATCAAGAGGAAGTGAGTCCGGCGGGCACTCAAAAAAAAGAGAGAGCTCGGAATTGAAACGCCGGCCCAAGCTCTCTGAAACTGAAACGGGATATGATGGTATAGATCAAGTCAGACTGTAATCCGGTGCCGACGCGAATCGGTACGGGATTATGTTCTGTGACGCTTATTTCAACAACAGATTTGCGATTTTCTCCGCGATCTCATCCACGACTTTCGGTGAAAGATAATTTCCGCCCAGGATGCGCTCTCTGGCCGCCTCGACCCTCTCCCTGCGAACCAAATCCGGAACTGCCTTGACGCTATCCACCGCGCGCTGAACGCTGGCCGCCTCACGGGCCGTCTTGCTGATTTCGACGGAATCGCCCGTTTTGGATGTATCCACCGCATCGGCGCGTTTCTCGACGCCTCGGTTCTTGATATTCTGCGGTTTCTGGACTTCCTGTCCGCCTTGAATCGGCTCCACGACCATGTGAGTGACCTCCTCTAGTCTTCTTTATCGGCAGGGTAGGCCGAAAACTTTAGAAGCATGTTAATCTATTGATGGTGAGGAAATTCCGTCAAAACTTAACAACTTACGGTCTGGCCCCAGTCTGAGTCTGGTTGATTTTACCGTGTTTTTCACGCTTGTCCAATTTTTTTGCGCAATTCCTGCGCCACGAGGCCCGGGTCGGCTTGGCCGCGCGTTTTTTTCATCACTTGGCCGACCAGAAAGCCGATGGCGGCCTGTTTGCCGGATTTGAAGTCCTCGATTGCTTTCGGGTTTTCCTTCAGCACCTCGGCGATCGGCGCTGCGAGGGAGGAGGCGTCGGAAATGAGCGACAGGCCGTGCTCCCGGATGACCTCCTTCGGCGGCTTGCCGGTTTGGAACATGATTGGGAAGACGTCCTTCGAGATTTTCCCGCTGATCTCGCCGCTCGCCACGATCTGGAGCAGGTCCGCGAGGTGCTCGGGCCGGACGGGCGAGCGGTCGGCGGCGAGACCGGCGGATTTGAGGTCGCGCAGAAGCTCGGTCATGATGAAATTCGAAGCCTTCTTGGCGTCGGCGCCGGTACGAACGACCGCTTCGAAATAATCGGCGGTGGCTGATTCAGCCGTGAGAACGGCCGCGTCGTAGGCCGGCAGGCCGTAGGACGCCTCGAACCGCGCGCGCCGCACGGCCGGCAGTTCCGGCAGCGCGGCCCGGGCGCGTTCGATGTCCTGCATCGAGACGGCGAATCCGGGCAGGTCGGGTTCGGGAAAATACCGGTAGTCGTGCGCCTCCTCCTTGCTGCGCTGCGAATACGTGATGTTTTTGGCGGCGTCATATCCGCGCGTCTCCTGGACGACGCGCCCGCCGCTTTCGAGTACGCCGGCCTGCCGGTCGATTTCGACCTCGAGGGCTTTTTCGACGAACTTGAACGAATTGAGATTTTTCAGTTCCGCCTTCACGCCCAGCTTGCCGGACCCGGCGGGCCGGAGGGAGACATTGGCGTCGCAGCGGAGAGACCCTTTTTCCATGTCGCAATCCGATACGCCGATATACCGCACGATCTGTTTCAACGCGTCGAGGTAGGCGTGCGCCTCCGCGGGCCCGGCGATTTCCGGCCGGCTGACGATCTCGATGAGCGGCGCGCCGACCCGGTTGTAGTCGACGAAACTCGTGCCGGGCGGCACGCCGTGCCCGGGCTCGGCGTGGACGAGTTTGCCGGCGTCCTCCTCCATGTGGACGCGCTCGATGCCGATCCGGCGGGAATGGCCGTTGGTCTGGATTTCGAGAAACCCGTCGAGCGCGAGCGGCAGGTCGTACTGGGAAATCTGATAGGCCTTGGGAAGGTCCGGATAAAAATAATTTTTCCGGTCGAACTTGAAAAATTCCGAGATCCTGCAATTGAGCGCGAGCGCCGCCCGCATGGCCAGCTCGACCGCCCGGCCGTTCAGGACGGGCAGGACACCCGGCAGGCCGAGGCACACGGGACACGTGTTGAGGTTGGGCTCCTGGCCGAACTCGAGGGGGCAGGCGCAGAAGAGTTTCGACGCGGTCTTGAGCTGCACGTGGACTTCGAGTCCAACGACCGGCTCGTAGGCGCTCATGCGGCGGTTCCCACGCGGCTCGCATCGCGCCGGGCGAGCCGGGGACGGCGCAGGTGCCAGTCGGAATTTTTCTGGTACTCGTGGACGATCCGCAGCAGCCGGCCTTCGGAGAGCGCCGGGCCGATGAGCTGGGCGCCGATGGGCAGCGCTCCGTCGAATCCGCAGGGGAAGGAGATCGCCGGCAGGCCCGCGAGATTGGCCGAGATGGTGAAAATATCCGAGAGATACATCTGCAGCGGGTCCGCGACTTTTTCGCCGAACCGGAAGGCCGGCGTGGGCGTCGTGGGCGTGAGGAGGACGTCGACGTCCGCGAAGGCTTTCATGAAATCCTCGTAAATGAGCCGGCGGACCTTCAGGGCCTTGAGGTAGTACGCGTCATAGTAGCCGGACGAGAGGGCGAAGGTCCCGAGCATGATCCTGCGTTTGACTTCGCGGCCGAAGCCTTCGGACCGCGTCTTGAAATATTGCTGGATCAGGTCCTTGGTTTCGACGCGGAGGCCGTACTGCACGCCGTCATATCGCGCAAGGTTGGAGGACGCCTCGGCCGGCGCGATGAGATAGTACACGGGGATCGCGCAGGAGGTGTGGGGAAGCGATACGTCCTTGAGTTCGCATCCAAGGTCCTTCAGTTCCGATTTCAGCCGGTCGAGCGCGCTCGTCACCGGGCCGGTCAGGCCCTCTCCGAAATATTCTTTCGGCAGCCCCACACGTATTTTTTCGAACGGCCGGTCGAGCGCCTGCGCGAAGGCCGGCGGCGGATCGGGCAGGCACGTCGAATCGCGCGGGTCGGGCCCGGCGATGGCGTCGAGGAGGAGCGCCGCGTCGCGCGCGGTCCGGGCGAACGGCCCGATCTGGTCGAGGGACGACGCGAAGGCGATGAGGCCGTAGCGGGACACGCGGCCGTACGTGGGTTTCAGTCCGACGACCCCGCAAAATGCGGCAGGCTGGCGGATGGACCCGCCGGTGTCGGACCCGAGCGCGAGCGGCGCGAAATCCGCTGCGACGGCGCAGGCCGATCCGCCGGACGACCCGCCCGGCACGCGGTCAGGGTCGTGGGGGTTGCGGGTGAGGAAGAGCGCCGAGTTTTCGGTGGAGGATCCCATCGCGAACTCGTCAAGATTGGTTTTCCCCAAAAAAGGCGATCCGCCGGCCCGGAGCCGCTCGACGACGGCGGCGTCGTAGGGCGGGATGAAGCCTTTCAAGATTTTGGACGAGCATGTTGTTTCGACACCGCGCGTACACAGGTTGTCCTTGAGTGCAATGGGCACGCCCGCGAGCGGCGACAGCGCCACGCCCGATTTTCGGCGAAGGTCGACTTCCTCGGCCGCTTTCAACGCCTCCGGTTCCATCACCGTCACGAACGCGCGGACCGCGGGATCGTGCTCGCGGATGTGCGCGAGGCGCGCTTCGCAAATCTCCGCCGCCCGCAGGTCTCCCGATCGCACGCGGTCGGCCATCTCGGCGGCCGTCAGGGTCGGGATCATGACTACTCTTCCAGCACGTTCGGCACGGCGAAAAACGGCGGGCGGGACTTGGGCGCGTGCTGGAGGACATCGTCCCGCACGCCGCTTCGGGCGGGCGCGTCGTCTCGCGTCACATTTTTGATCGGCAGGATGTGATAGAGCGGTTCGACCTGATCGGTGTTCCACCGGGAAAGGTCGGCCACGTGGTCGAGGATGCCGGAGAGTTCCCTGGCCAGCCGGTCCTTTTCCTCGTCCGACAGACCCAGCCTTGCGAGGGCGGCGACGTGCTCGACCGTCTTCCGGTCAATGGCCATCTGGGCAGTTGACCTTGTCCGCGATGAAGTAAACGGGCTTGCCGCTCGACTCGTGATAGGTGCGCGTCAGGACTTCGGCGAGCAGCCCCACGAGGATGAAGAGGATGCCGAGCTGGAACAAAAAGATGGCGAGCAGGATGAACGGATTGGAGTGGACGTAGGCGCCGGTCAGGTATTTGACGATGAGGGTCTCGATCCCGCACAGAATGCCGAGTCCGCAGAGGATAAAGCCGAGCCCGCCGAAGAAATGGATGGGCCTTGTCAGGTAGCTCGTCAGAAGCTTCACGGTGAAGAGATCGAGAAGCACCTTGTAGGTCCGGCCGAGTCCGTACTTGGCGACGCCGGCGATGCGCGGCCGATGGTTGACTTTGAGTTCGGCGATGCGCGCGCCGTAGAGCCGGGCGTAGACGGGGATGAACCGGTGCATCTCGCCGTAGAGCCGCACGTTTTTCAGGACATCCCGGCGATAGGCCTTGAGCGTGCACCCGTAATCGTGGAGGTGGACGCCGGTCACGCGGGAGATGAGGCGGTTGGCGACGATTGATGGGATCAGGCGCGTGATCGTCGCGTCCTGCCGGTTGTGCCGCCATCCGGAGACGACGTCGAAGCCCTCGTTCATCTTGTCGAGGAGTTTGGGAATGTCGGCCGGATCGTTCTGGCGGTCGGCGTCGAGGAAGATGACGACGTCGCCGGCGGCGTTCTCGGCGCCGCAGGCGAGCGCGGCCGTCTGGCCGAAATTCCGGCGGAACCGGATGATCCGCGCGTGCGGATCGGCGGCGGCGATTTGTTTCAGGATTTCGAAACTCTTGTCGGCCGAGCCGTCGTCGACGTAAAAAACCTCGTAGGATTTGCCGAGCGGCCGGACCGCCGCCGTGATCTCGTCGTGGAGTGGCTGGAGGTTTTCCTGCTCGTTGTAAACAGGGACGACGATCGAGAGGTCCAGGGGCGCGCTCAATTCAGCGCCTCGACCCAGGTCCAGAATTCCGCCGCCAGGCGCTCCTTGGGCATCTGCTTGAAGACGCGCCGCCGGCCGCCGGCGCTGAGGCCGATGCCGGCGTTCAGGTCGGCGCCCATGGCGGAGGCGCGGTTGAGGAAGACGGCGTCGAGATGTTTTTCCTGCAATTTTCGCCGGGCCGCTTTTTCGTCGAGCGAGGATTCGAGGGCGAACCCGAGAATTTTTTGTCCCTGCTTTTTCGCGCGCGAAATTTCCGCGAGCAGGTCGGGCGAGGATTTGAATTCGAGCGTCAGGCGGCCGTTCGTACGCTTGATCTTGCCTCGGACGGACTTCGCCGGAATGAAATCACCGACGGCGGCCGCCGCCACGAAGTAATCGGACTTCGGCGCCAAGCGCGCGTAGGCCCGGCGGAAGGAATCGATCGAATCGGCGTGGACGATGTCCACCGGCGGCAGCGGGCACACCGAGGACCGGCCCAGAATGAGCGACACGTCCGCGCCCCGCCGGTAGGCCGCGCGCGCGATCGCCACGCCCATCTTGCCGCTCGACCGGTTCGTCAGCACGCGCACGTCGTCCAGAGGCTCGACGGTCGCGCCGGCCGACACGACCACCCGCTTGCCTTCGAGCGGGCGCGGCCCGGCGGCCCGGAAGATCGCCTCGAGGAGGACGGCCGGGTCGGGCATCCGGCCGGCGCCGTAAGTCTTGCAGGCGAGGTCCCCGACGTCGGGCGGGAGGACAGCGGCGCCGCGGGCGCGGAGGTCATTGAGATTTTTTTGCAGCGCCTCCGCGTCGTACATCTGCGTGTTCATGGAGGGCACGATGAGTTTGGGCACGCCGGACGCGAGGAAGGTGGTGGTGAGAATATTATCGGCCACGCCGAGCGCGAGTTTCGCGATCGTGTTGGCGGTCGCGGGGGCGATGACGAAGATGTCGGGCCACCGCGCCAGTTCGGTGTGGCCTTCCTCGAGAAACAGCGGCTCGAAAATTCCGGTGTAGACCGAGTCGCCCGAAAGCGCCGCGATCGCGTCCCGCGTGCAGAAGCGGGTGGACGTTTCGGTCATCAGGGTCTTGACGGCGGCGCGTTCCTTGACGAGGAGCCGGACGAGTTCGGGGATCTTGTACGCCGCAATGCCGCCGCTGACCCCCATGAGAACCTTTTTCATGGGCCGGTCAGCGGGCGCGCGTGGGCGGCGCCCCGAGGACCTGAATGCGTCCTTCGAGGCGGCCTTGATAGACGCCCTGCGGGCTGCCGGTGAGATGCCGCAGGTAGTCGCGGATGGCGTCTCTCATGTTTCGCCCGCTGTCCTTGCGGTCCGTTCCATTGGGAAAAACGTCAAAGTGATCGCCGCCTTCGGCCAGAAAGGAATTCGTGGCGATGCGGTACGAGCGGTTCGACTGGAGGTCGGCGCCGCCGACCTGCGCAAAGACCACGCGCTCGCCGGCCGGCCGCGACACATCGGCGATCATCCGGACGCCGGACATCTGGAGAAACCCGCGTTCGAGGCTCGCGCTTTGTTCGAGGAGATCGAGAATCTGTTCGCCTGTCAACGTCATGGAAACGATTGTATTATCAAAGGGCATCATCGTAAAGAGCGTCCGGAGCGTGATCGGGCCTTTGGCGAGGTCGGCGCGGATGCCGTAACTGTTTTGAAAGGCCGCGTCGGCGCCCGTGGCCCAGCGCATGGCGTCGGTCATGAGATTTCCGGGCACGCATTCGGTGTCGGACTCCTTCAGATAATCCTCCGCGGACACGGCCACCTGCTCGTCCAGAAGTTTCCCGACTTTTTGCGCGACCCCCTGCGCCCAGCGCCGGACGGCGGGGTCGGGGGGAAATTCGGACTCGTAGAGCGGGATGAGCCGGGAATTGGCGCGGACGATCTTGTGGGTTTTCGTGTTGTACAAGAGGTCGAGCACGCCGAGGTCCCGAAGGTGGCTGCCGGCCTGGACCACGATGGCGCCTGTGGAGTCGCTCTTATAATATGGAGAGAGGGCCGTATGGCTGTGCCCGCCGACGATCACGTGGATGCGGGTATCGGCGTTGGCGATCACCGTGTCCTCGTGGAGCCCGGCGTGGCTGACAGCGATGATGAGGGCGGTGGTGTCGCGGACGGCGTTGGCGGCGCGGTGGGCGGTTTCGAGTGCGCTGTGGAATGTGAGCCCGCGGCGGCCTTCGGCGGTCGTGAGGCTGGCCATCTCGTCGGTGATCCAACCGATGACGGCGATGCGGAGGTCGAGTTTTTTGAAGTCCATGAGGATGGTTTTCGACAGGCCGAGCGCGCCGGCGCCAGTCTCCTCCTCGATGTTGAGCGCGATCATCGGCCAGGCTGCTGCGTCCGCGAGGCGCTTGAAGGTGTCGACGCCGAAATCAAATTCGTGATTGCCCACCGCCTGGAAATCCAGGCCCAGTTGGTCGAACAGCTCGATCATCGCCGTTCCGCGCGTGAGGGTTCCTTCCGGCGCGCCCTGGAAAAAATCGCCGGCGTCGAAATAGAACAGCACGTCCGCCGGGCGGCCGAACACGGCCTCGCGCCGGTATCGCTTCATCGCCGTCGCCAGGCTGGCCGCGCCGCCAAAAAGCGCCGGGGGCGTCACGCCCGATTTGAGGTCCGGTTCCGGCAGGATGTGTCCGTGAATGTCGTTGGTATGAAGGATGCGGATGGCCACGAACGGCGAAACGGTTCGGCCTTCCGCCAGAACAGGCAGAGAAAGAAAAGCGATCGCGAGGGAGAGCCGCCGTCCGATCATGTAGGGGGATGCTCCTTTGCCGCCGCCCCCTCTTTCCTGCGTCTCACCTTGTCCAGGATGCGGTGGTACAGGTCGAGCGCGATTTTGTACAATTTCCGCGCCCATTCGTATTCCGGCGCAAGAATCGCCAGGCCCGCGATGATCACCGGCAGGCCCCAGCCCGGCACGAGAACCGGCACGCTCATCACAATGCCGCCAATCAGCAACGCAAACCCCGACACCTTGCGGAACCACCTGCTCACCGCGCCCATGCGGAGGGGACTGTATCAAGTCTCTTGACGAATCGCCACCTGCAAGGTGATTTGAAGGGATGGAGAAGCTCTTCAAGGACGAGCCGGTGGTGTTGGTGGACGCCTACGCCCTGATTTTCCGCGCGTTCTACGCGCTGCCTGATTTTCGGAACCGGGACGGCCAGCCGACGGCGGCGGTCCACGGATTTTTGTCCGGCCTGCCGAAACTGGCGGCCTGCGCGGAGGATCTGGCGGGGGCGCCGCCGGAATTCGTCATTTTTTTCGACCGCGGCGGTCCCCAGGAGCGGCTGGCGGCCTATGCGGACTACAAGGCGAACCGTCCGGAGACGCCGGAGGATTTGAAATCGCAGGTGCCGCTCATCGAGGAGGCGCTGGCGGCGATGGGCCTGCCGCAGGTCGCGATCCACGGGGTGGAGGCGGACGACTCGATCGCGTCGGTCGCGCGGGCCCTCGAATCGGCCGGCCGGCGGGTGCTGATCGCGTCGAACGACAAGGATTTTTTCCAGATCCTGTCGGACCGGATCGGCCTTCTGCGCGCGACGAGCAGGAGCGACGAGATGGATTATTACGATGTCGGCGCGCTGAAACGTAAGTTCGGCCTTGCGCCGGAGGCGATGGTCGATTTCTACGCGCTGGTGGGCGACAAGGTCGACAACGTTCCCGGCGTGAAGGGCATCGGGGAGAAGACGGCGGAGAAACTTCTGAAAAAATACGGAACGCTGGACGCCGTCTACGCGAATCTGGAGCGCATGCCCAAGGCCACGGCGCGGTGCCTGTCGGCCAACCGGGACAACGCCTATCTGAGCCGTGACCTCGTGCGCCTCCGGACGGACCTCGAGGTCGACGTGACGCCGTCGGCGCTGGACCCGGCGCGGTTCGACCGCGCGCGCCTGTCGGCCCTGCTGGAGCGCCTGGAGCTGCGGCGCCTGGCGGAGAGACTGCTGGGGTTGGCTGTCGAAAGATGAAGATTGAAAAACCGGGCTCATTTGCTACGATCAATATTTTCCGGGGCGTCCGGCCGTGATCCGCGTGATCGGCGTGACGGGCGGGATTGCGTCGGGCAAGAGTACGCTCCTGGGTCTGCTCCGGCGCGAGGGCGTGCCTGGGATTGACAGCGACCGGATCGTGCACCGGCTCTTGCGGCGCGGAACGGCCGTCTATTCCGACGTGGCGGCGGCGTTCGGCGAGGCGTATCTGGGCGCGCGGGGCGAGATCGACCGCCGCAAGCTTGGCCGGACGGTGTTTGCGAGCCGGGCGGCGCGGCGGAAGCTGGAGCGGATTGTGCATCCGGCGGTTTTCGCGCAGATTGCGGAAGAGGCCGGGCGGTTGCGCCGGCGCGGGCACCGGCGGATGGCGGTGGATGTGCCGCTCCTGTTCGAAACGCGCGCGGACGAAGGCGTCGATGTGGTCGCGGTTGCCCATGTGCCCCGCGCCGTACAGGTGCGGCGGCTCCTGGCCCGCGGACACACGCGCGCCGAGGCCACCGCGCGGATCGGGTCGCAGCTCAGTTTGGATTGGAAGCGCCGCAGGGCGGACAAGGTGTTCGACATGACGAAACCCATCAATCAGGTGAGACAGGAGGTCAGGGCATGGCTGAAGCAGTTGAGTTAAAGGGAGACAACATCAACGAGGCATTCAAGAGAATTCTGGACGGCATCGAAAAGGTGCCGACCCTGCCGGTTGTGGTGAACAGCATTCTGGAACTCATGGAAAATCCCAAGACCAGCGCCGAGGACGTCAACCGGATCATCCGGATGGACCAGTCGCTGGCGTCGCGGATCCTGAAGATCGTCAATTCGGCCTTCTACGGATTTCCCCGGCAGATTTCCACCGTCACGCAGGCCGTGGTGATTTTGGGATTCAACGCGGTCAAGAGTCTGGCGCTGTCGGCGTCGGTCATCCAGATTTTCGGCACGAAAAGCCAGGAGGGGTTTGACATCCACGCCTTCTGGGAGCATTCGATCTCGACCGGCGTCATGGCGAACATGACGGCGCGGCGGATCAACTATCCGCTGCCGGAGGAATGCCTGATCGCGGGGATCCTGCACGGGATCGGCAAGCTGATTTTCGACCAGTACCTCCATACGCTTTTCGTTCAGGCGGTGAAGCGGGCCAAGAAGGACAAGAAGCTCCTGCATCACGCCGAACGCGAAATTTTCGGCACCGATCATTGCCGGGTCGGCGCGATGCTGGCCGAGCGCTGGCGCCTGCCGCTGCAGCTGGTGGAGGCGATCAATTATTATCCGAACCCCGGCTTGGCGAATTTCAACCCGACGCTGGCGTCGATGGTGCACGTGGGCAACTACATCGCGCGAAAGCGCCGGTGCGGCGATCCCGGGGACCTGGTGGTGCCGCGGCTGAGCGACGACGCGAAGCGAATCCTGAAAATCACCCAGAACGACATCGACCAGCTCATGCGCGACTCGCAGGGCGAACTGGCCAAGGTGGATGATCTCCTCGACAAGCTCCAGGAATAGGGCGTCGAGCGCCGGATTCGGTCCGGGCCTGGCGATCCTGCTGTTTGCGCTCTCCCTGTCGTTTGCGTTCGGCATCGGATACCGGGTCGGCCGATATTCGCCGCCCGACGCCGCGCCCTCGCCGGTCCTGTCCAGGGCCTCCGCCGCGCCGACCACCCGTTCGCACGCCGCCCCATCCGCCGCGGCGCCCTATCGAACGGTTCAGGGCGCCGGCCAGGGCGGTCTGATCTGGTCGTCGCTTCAAAAACACAAATACACGCTCTACATCGCGTCCTTCCAGAATTTGCCGGAAGCCGAAAAGGAAAAATCGCGGCTGGAGAGCCGCGGCCTCAAGGGCATCGAGATTGTGGAGCGCCGCGTACCGTCGGCCGGCGGGCCGGTATGGTACCGGCTGAGTTACGGCCGATTCGACAGTCCCGAATCCGCCGCCGACCACGGCCGGCAGTTGACCGAACGCGGATTGATCCGGGATTTCTGGCCGAAGGAGATTTTATGAAACCGGGCGTGGTGGTGGTCGGGTCGGTTGCGCTCGATACGGTGGAGACGGTGCACGGAAAACATGCCGACGCGCTGGGCGGCGCCGCCGTTTATTTTTCGCTGGCCGCGCGGCATTTCTCGAAGCCGGGCATGATCGGCGTGGTCGGCGGCGATTTTCCGGAACGGCATGTGTCGATGCTTCGGAAGCGCGGCATCGACACGGAGGGCCTCCAGCGCGTTCGCGGCGAATCGTTCCGGTGGGCCGGCCGGTACAGCCCGGACGGCAACACGGCGCACACGCTGGAGACGCGGCTCGGCGTGTTCGCGCAATTTTCGCCGCGGGTTCCGGACACGTACCGGTCGGCGGGCGTTTTGTTTCTGGCGAACATCGATCCGGAATTGCAGTATCACGTGCTGCGGCAGATGCGGGGCGCGCTGTCGGGCGGCGACACGATGAATTTCTGGATCAAGAGCAAGCGGCCGCAGCTTCTGCGAATGCTGCGCCGGCTCCACATCCTTTTCGTGAACGACCAGGAAGCGCGGATGTTGACGGGCGAACACAGCCTCCTCAAGGCGTCCTTGGGATTGTTGCGGCTGGGGCCTCGGGTGGCCGTGGTCAAGAAGGGCGAGCACGGTTCGATGATCCGCTCGCGGGCCGGCGTTCAGTTTTGCCCGCCCTTCCCCGTCCGCGACGTGCGGGACCCGACGGGCGCGGGGGACAGCTTTGCCGGCGCGTTCATGAGCGTGCTGGCGAAGTCCGGGCGGCGCAGCCGGAACTTGGACGAAAAGATTCTCGCGCGGGCCTGCGCCTTCGGCAGCGTCGTCTCCTCGTTCACGGTGGAATCGTTCGGCGTCGCGGGCCTCGTGCGGCTGAAACCGGCGGCGATCCGGGGCCGGTACGAGAAGCTCAAAACGCTGGTGGCGATCTGACCATGCGCGTAGGGTTGATCGGACTGGGCACGGTGGGCCGCGAGGTGGCGCGGCTGCTTCTGGAGGAGCGGCGCGCGATTTTCGAGCGGACGGGCGCCGAGCTGGACCTGCGCGTGATCGTCGACAAGGACCTGTCCCCGCGGGAGGGCCTGGCGCTTCCGGCCGACGTGCGGTTCACGGACGATCTGGGCGCGATCATGGAGGACCCTTCGATCGAAGCGGTCGTCGAGCTGATCGGCGGGATCGAGCCGGCGCGAAAGATCCATCTGGAGGCGCTCCGGCGGAAAAAACATCTGGTGACCGCCAACAAGGCGCTCTTGGCCGAGCGCGGCTCCGAGCTGTTTCAGGAGGCGCGCCGGCAGGGCGTGCAGCTTCGGTTCGAGGCGAGCGTGGCCGGCGGCATACCGATCATCAAGTCTTTTACGGAGGCGCTCGCGGCCAACCGGATCGAGCGGCTCTACGGCATCATCAACGGCACGGCCAATTACATCCTCACGCAGATGACGCAGAAGGGCCTGACGTTCGAGGAGGCGCTCCGCGAAGCCAAGCGGCTGGGATTCGCCGAGTCGGACCCGACCTTCGATGTCGAGGGCACGGACACGGCGCACAAGCTGGCGCTTCTGTGCCGGCTGGCCTTCGGCGTCGACATCCCGTTCTCGCAGCTCAGTTACGAGGGCATTTCCAAACTGTCCCAACTCGACCTGCAATTCGCCGCGGAACTCGGATTCACGGTGAAGCTCCTCGCGGTCGCGATCCGCCGCGGCGAGGGCATCGAAGTGCGGGCGCATCCGGCCCTCATTCCGAGCGGGCACCCGCTGGCGGCGGTGTCGAACGAATTCAACGCCGTGACGGTGGTGGGCGACCGCGTGGGCGAGATGATGTTTTACGGGCGCGGGGCCGGCGGCCGGCCGACGTCGTCGTCGGTGGTGGCGGACCTGATCGACATTGCGCTGGGCCGCGCGTACGGGGGCGTCGTCAATTTCGATTCGAAACTGCGGATCATCACGAAGGAGGATTCGATCAGCAAGTGGTATCTGCGGTTCACTGTGGAGGACCGGCCGGGCGTGCTGGGCCAGCTTGCGACCGTGCTGGGCCGGCACCACATCAGCATCGAGGCGTGCCTCCAGAAGGGCGCGCCGATGAACGGCGCCGTGCCCGTCGTCCTGCAGACGTTCGAGTCGAACGAATCGGCGGTCCGGCAGGCGATCGACGAGGTCGCCCGGATGAGTTTCATGCGCGAGGGCGCGCGGCTCATCCGCGTGGAACCTCTGAGGGCGGACTGAGCCGCATGTCGACCCGCGGCGTCATCGCGCGATACCGGCCGTACCTGCCGGTCACCGAGTCGACGCCGGTCATCACGCTGCAGGAGGGCGATACGCCGCTTTTGCGGCTGCGCAACGTCGAAAAACATATCGGATGCGAGGCGGAACTCTACGCGAAGTTTGAAGGGCTGAACCCGACGGCGTCGTTCAAGGACCGCGGCATGACGCTGGCGGTTTCGAAGGCCATCGAGGAAGGCGCCGACGCCGTGCTCTGCGCGTCCACCGGAAACACCTCGGCCTCGGCCGCCGCCTACGCCGCCCGCGCCCGCATCAAGTGCGCGGTGATTCTCCCCGAGGGCGCCATCGCGCTCGGCAAACTCGCGCAGGCCCTCCTGCACGGCGCGGTGGTCCTGCCGGTCGCGGCCAGCTTCGACGGCGCGCTCGACCTTGTGCGGCAGATCAGCGCGACTTACCGGATCACGCTCGTCAATTCCGTCAATCCGTACCGGCTGGCGGGCCAGAAGACGGCGGCGTTTGAGATTTGCGATCTCCTCGGCGACGCGCCCGATTTTCACATCCTGCCCGTCGGCAACGCCGGGAACATCACCGCCTACTGGATGGGATACAAGGAATACTTCGCAGCGGGCCTCAGCAAGCGCCGGCCGAAGATGTATGGCTTTCAGGCCGAAGGCGCCGCGCCGATCGTGCGGGGCGCGCCGGTCGAAAAGCCGGAGACCATCGCCAGCGCCATCCGGATCGGCAACCCCGCGAGCTGGCGGCAGGCCCTGGAGGCGCGGGACGAATCGGGTGGCGAGATTCGCGCGGTGTCGGACGCCGCGATCCTCGAGGCCTACCGGCTCCTGGCGCGGCTCGAGGGAATTTTCGCCGAGCCCGCATCGGCGGCGGCGCTGGCCGGCGCGATCCAGATGCACGCGGACAAATTGCTGGTCCGCGGCTTCCGCGCGGCGCTGACGCTGACGGGCCACGGCCTCAAGGATCCGGGCACGGCGCTGAAAGTCGTGCCCGAACCCAAATCGGTCAAGGCGGACGTCGGCGCGATCGCGGACTTTCTTGGATTGAAAAAAGGCGTTCCCACCTGAAACGATTCGCGGCGCTGGCCTGCCTCGCGCTGCTCTTGCGGCCGGCGCCCGGATGTGCGGCTGGAGAGGCCGCCACGGTTACCGAGACCATCACGGTCGGCAAGAGCGTCGAGGTCCATACCTACGAGGTTTCCGGCAAGAAAAAAACGCGAACCGGGATGGAAAAATATGATCTGAAGGGCGTGAAGAAGAAGGAGGAGCACTACGATCGCGCGGGCCGGCGACACGGCCGGCAGACCGTGTGGTACGAAAACGGCCGCAAGGATTACGAGAAGGAATTCGTCAGCGGCGAAGTGCAGGGGCGGACCGAAACCTGGTATCGCGACGGCCGGCCGCGCGAATCGTCCGAATGGTCCCGCGGCCTGCGGCACGGCCGGACCGTGATCACCGACACGCACGGCGAGCGGTACGAAAGCGACTGGTGGGGCGGCGGGATCGCCAACGGCACCGTCATCGTCGAATGGTACGAGGGAAACAAGGCGCAGGGCGCGTACCGGACCTACACCTCCGATATTCAATACATCCTGGATGGCCGCCCGGCCCGGGCGTACGTGTTCCGAAAAGGCGTGCAGGTATTGGAAACCGAATGGTTCCCATCGGGCCGGAAAAAGAGCGAATTCGAATACAAAGAGGGTGTGATGCACGGCCGCGCGCTGATGTGGCACGAAAACGGCGTCCACAAACTGGAGGCGCAGATCCGCGCCGGCCGGCTCGAGGGCCCGAGGGTCCGGTGGTACGAATCGGGCGAGACGGAGGCGGTCCAGACGTTTCGAAACGATCTCGCCCACGGGCCCTACCTGGAATGGTACGAAAGCGGCGGCCGGAAATGGGAGGAACTCTGGCAGGACGGCCGGCTGTCGAAGGTGGTGGGCCGCTGGTATGAGGACGGCCGGCCGATGGATTTGTCGGTCCATGAATTCGAGTCGTTCAATTATCGCCTCCGCGAACTGCCCGCGCCCTGGTTTCAGGTCAACGCGGAGAAGCTCGAGCCGAAAGCGCAGGTTGCCTACCTGCGCACGCGGCCGGACATCTATCTCTTTGCCGTCGCCGAACCCCTGCCGCAGAGCGTGTCGACGACGGAGGACCTGGCGCGCGCGATCTTGGCCGGTATCAAGACCACCTCGGAGGCCTTCGCGGAATTCAAGGGCGGCCCGCTCGAGGCGAACGGCCTGAAGGGGATGTACACCGGCGCGCTGCGCGTGGTGAAGAACACGCGCGAGACGCATTTCATCTGGACCTTGGCGCATCACGGAATGGCTTACCGGATCGTGCTTCTCACGCTGGGGGACGTGTCGCAGACCGTATTGCTCGGCGAACTCAAGAAGATCCTGCCTTACTTCGATCTCATCGATCCGGACCGCCGGTTCGGCGTGGAGGAGCTCAGGCAACTCAAGCCGGAGGTGAAGGTCAAGCCGGTGGAGGAGTACCGGTCGGCGGCATTTGCGTATTCGCTGAAAAATCTGGGCAAGGGCTGGCTGGAATGGGACACGATCAAAAAAATGTTTCCGTCCGTCGATTTTGCGGCGGTGACGTCGGACAATTACGCGGGTGTCATCGTCGTTCCGGTATACCTCCACGATCTCAAGCCGACGCCCGAGGAACTCACGGCGGTTCTCTTCGGGCGCTGGGGCCAGCCATGGCCGCCTCCGAACCTCCGCACGGTGTCGGCGGCAACGGACGCGGGCGCCGAGTACGAACATCGCGGGCAGCTTCTCGGAAGGGACCTGTTCGTCCGCACGCGGATCGTTCGGAAAAAATCGTTCGCGTATCTCTGCTCGACTATCCGGACATCCGCCGACGAGCGGTACCTCCGGCTTCTCGACGGCGTGCTGGCCGGCGCGGCGTTCGGGGAGGGCGAGCTGTCCGGCCCGCCGGCGTTCTCGACCGCGCAGACCATCGACAACGCCGCGGTCCTGAACCAGATCGGGCTGCACCTGCAGGACGCGAAGGCGTACGATCGCGCGGTCCCGTTTTTCAAAAAGGCGTGGGAGGTCCATCCGGAGGAGCCGGTGATTCTGGAAAATCTGCTTGCGGTTCTTCATCAGACGCGGGCCTACCGGGAGGGCGTGGAGGTGCTGGACCGGGAGATCCCGCGGTTTGAGCGGCGCCTGAGCCTTCGGCGAATCCGCGCGCGGTTCAACATGGAACTGGAGAGCTTCGCGGCCGCGCGCGCGGATTTCGAGAAGCTTCTGGCGGCGTCGCCGGACGACGAGGATCTCATCTTCAACCTCGCCGGTGTCCTCTGGAAACTCGACGAAAAGGACGAGGCGATCCGGCAGGTCGGATCGCGCTGGGACAAAAACAAGTCACCCAAACTCGGCGTATTTCTCGCGCAGCTCCATCGCGCCCGCAGCGAGTACGACACCGCCCTCTCGGTGCTGGACCGCACGCAGAGCGGCCGGGCCGTTCATCCGGAAATCACCTACGAGCGGATCGAAAACCTCCTGGCAAGGGGAGACTACACGAAGGCCCGCGATCTCGGGCAGATGCTGATCGATCAGCGCATCGGGAGCGCCGCCGCGTACACCTACCTCGGGATGGCGGAGTATCTGCTGAAGCAGTACAAGCGGGCGAAGGAATCGCTCGAGAAGGCGCTGGCGCTCCGGCCGGAGGACGAATCCGTCAAGAAGACGCTGGCCACGGTCTCCGCCCTCCTCGGGCAGGGCGACAACTCGCTGCTGAAAAATCCGATCCCGGCCGTGCCCTACGCGGCCGCCTTCGATGTCCAGGCCCTGCGAAAGACGCCGACGGCCTCGCCGTATTTCTCCGACCACAACGCCGCGTATCTTCTCAAGGTCAAGGCCGTCGAATATGAAAAAGGAAAGACGCACCGGACGACGTACCGCTACGTCATCCGGATTCTCAACGAGAAAGGCAAGGCCGATTTCGCCGAAATCGATTTTTCGTTCAATCCCACCTACGAATCGCTCTTCGTGAATCACCTCGCCGTCTACAACGCGCGCGGCGATAGGGTGGCCGAGGGACAAATGGACCAGTTTTATGTGGTCGACGCGGCCGGCGAGATCCGGACCACGGGGGAAAAGAGCGCGAAACTGCCGGTGCCCGGCGTCGCGCCGGACCACGTGATCGACGTCATGGTCACGCGGGAAACGCGCGGGTCGGACCGGTTCGGGTTCGAGCGCCATTTCTTCACGTCGGTCTATCCCGTTCAGGAACAGCACTACGCCCTCTCGGGGGACGTCGGCAAGCTCGTGTACACGGCCGAACGCCTGCCGGCGCCCGTCGTCGAGCCGGGCCGGCTGGCGTTCAAGCTGGTCCAGCCGCCGGTTCTTTATATTGAGTCGTTCCTGCCCGCCGTTTCAAAATTCATTCCGTACGCCGCGGTTGCCGACCCCGGTTCCTGGCAGGCGGAGTTGTCCGAATACTACGCCGGCGTCAAGACGCTGCTCGAACCGGACGACAAGGTCCGCGGGATTGCGCGGGAGCTGACGGAAGGATGCCCCACGGACCGGTGCCGGGCGGAACGGCTGGTGCGGTACGTTCAAAAAAATCTCAACTATGTCGCCATCGAGTTCGGCCGCCGCGCGCGCACGCCGAACCCGGTGTCCCAGACGCTGCGGCAAAAATACGGCGACTGCAAGGACCACAGCGTCCTGCTCCACGCGCTCCTGACGAGCGCCGGCATTCCCTCGAAACCGGCGCTGGTGCACGCCACCGGTGAGATCGACAAGGGCGTGCCGTCCCTCGACCAGTTCAACCACATGGTCGTCCTCGCGCAGGTGGGGGGTGAGGAGGTGGTCCTCGATTGCACCGGCAAGTATGTCTCGGACCTCTTCCGCCCGTTCCCGCTGTCGGGCCGGCCGATTCTGCCGGTGGCGCCGGAGGCGTCCTTTACGGCGGCGCCGGCGTATCCGGCCGACGCGGCGGGTGTGACTTGCGTTCGCGATGTGACCTGGTCGGGTCAGACGGGCGTCGACGTTCAGGAGACGGTCGTGATGCGCGGATATCTGAGCGACGGGTTCCGCGAGATTCTGGGATCGCAAAGCCGGTCCGTGTGGTCGAACCTCATCGCACGGTATCTGGACCGAAGCGGCCGGGACCTGGTGTTGCGGTCATTTTCGGCCGAAGGCATCGATCAGTTGGATTCGCCGGTGGTCCTGCGGTTGGACTACGCGGTGGACGGAAAATTCGAAACGCTGCCGGACCAGACCGTCGGCATTCTGCCGGCGTACTGGGAAAATTCGCTGCTGGCCGTCCCGAAAGTCTCGCGGCGCCACCATCCTTTTGAAAACGACCTGACCGGCCGATTCGAAACGGAGGTCCGGTTCCGGATGCCCGCCGGCCACGCGTTGAAAAACGCGGACATCCTGGGCGCCGCGCGCATCGACGAGCCGTTCCTCAAGGGCGCCTCGGGTGGCGACGTGTCCGAAGACGGTTTCCGGTTCCGCTCCACCTGCGATTTCCTCCCGGCCACAGGTGATGCCGCCGCGTATGCCTCCTATGCCCGCGCGGTCAGCGCCGCCTTGGACCGCCTGCAACCGAGGGTGGTTTTGGGCCGGAAGGCAAACTGATTCGACAGCGCCGATTCGGCCTTTCAACGCGCATCCACAGGACTGTTATAAGAGTATTGACTAATTGAAACGATTCACATCCTCTCCCCCCGCAGGGGGGAGAGGATTGAGGCGAGGGGGTCGGACGTGGCGATTGGCCACCCTCACCCCGACCCTCTCCCGCCAGAGGCGGGAGAGGGGGGATAGATGAACAGTTACGTGCATTTGACAAAAGACCTTATCAACACGCATCATTAGATCATGGTTGCCGGTGTCATGCTTTTTTGTTTTGGTCTGATGGCGATCCCCGTTTCCGGGGTTTCGTCTCCAACTGCCGAAACCGTGGCGGTGACCGTTTATGTTGGAAACGGCCGGACTGAAGCAAATCCGGCGGGGTTGGTATTGGATACGCAAACCCTTATCCTTACGGAATCGGGGACATCTACCGGCATATTTCGTTCGGCCCTCCAGATAATCGTTACGGATATCGATGAAAACGTCGATGATACCGATATCTGGTTGTTCTGGACAGACCGAGACCAAAGGGATTTTAGCGTGGTTGACGTGTATTCGGAGGTGTATTCATACGAATATGAAATCCTGCGTGACGACCTCGTCGGCATCCGGCCGTTCATTCCTTCCGATCGCAGGCTTCCGGCGGAAAATAAAATTTGGCGTGAGACCCGCCTGGCAGGCTTCGACCTGTTGCATACCATTTTCGCGATCGCAGGGATATCGTTGTTTTCCTTCGCGTGGGCCTTCTACCGCCGGCATTTCAGTCCCGCGCGACCGGGCGATCCGCCCGCCCAGCCAGAAGAGAAGATCGCCCGGCGCGACTGGCGGGCGCTTTCGGACTTTCTGTGCCGCCATCCGCGGCATCCGGCGGCGCCAACGGTTGCGATGGAGCTGGCCATGGTGCGATATCGGGACATGGATTACGGGCGCGCGGCGGACTATTTTCTGCAGGCGATACGGCTGAACAGCGCCGCGAAAAATCCTGAAGCGCATTTTTATCTGGCACACTGTTACCGCCATCTCAACTACCTGTGCGACGCAATCGACGAATGGATGGCCTGTTACCTGGACGATCCAACCGGGCCGCTGGCAGCGGAGGCTTTCCATGAAGCCCAGCGCTGGCGTGCGCGCCAGATCGTGGAGGACACGGCGCCGTGCCCGCGTTGCGGCGTGGCCTGCCGGTCGACCGACCTTCGATGTCCACACTGCCACGGCGACTTGGGCCATACGCTGGCGACGTGCGGCGCGTGCGGAAAGCCCATGGTACGGGAGGCCCAAATCTGCATCCATTGTTTGCCGGACGACATCAAAACCGAAGTGTCGTTGGGAACGGACTGGCCGATTCTGAAAACCACGGCCCTGGACTGGGAGGCCGAACTGATCAGGAGCCGTCTGGAGGCCGAAAAAATCCCCTGCGTTCTGACCGGCGAAAAAGGCCGCGCGATCCCGTTGACGGTCGGATATCTCGGCGAAATCCACATCCGTGTGCCGGTGATCGATCTCCCGGACGCGCAGGCTGTTTCTGTGTATTTGTTTACTAAAGCGCTTTAGTATATAATTGGGGCGATGATCAAAACGGGAACCAAAAATCCGCATGCGGTGGCGTTGGGTAGAAAAGGCGGGGTCCTAAGCGCGAAGGTCCGGTTGGCGGGCGCGTCCAAAAAGGATCTGTCGGCGTGGGGAAGAAGGACCGTCCAGGCCCGCTGGGATCGGCGGCGGGTGACCCTCAAGCGTGCGGCCGAATACGTGAGCAGTGCGCGGTCCGATATCGGGGCGGCTCTGCGTGAATTTTACCACGACCTTGCAGCAGCGCCGTCCCATATCCTGATTGCGGATGAACCGCCGCCGACGGGCAACGCCGCGTACGATGCCTACCTTGCAGCGGTGGCGGAAACGGCCGCCGCACGGTTTGATTGGAACCCGCCGGCATGGGTCGACCATAAAAGTCGTTTCCTTCCCGCGCCGTATTTTGCGAATGCTCCGGCCGGGATGAGGATTTATCTTCTTCAGGCTTCTCCGGGGCCGTTTCGGCGGCGGAACATTTTTGTCGACAAAGACGCCGTAACCGGCGCCATCCGAAAATGCGGGATGGAGCGGAGCCGATGAAGAACGAATTCCGTTTCGGGCGGGAACGAATCCGCCGGCTTCTCAATCGGTTGAGCGAAATGCTCGAACGGGAGAAAATCCGGGGTGAGATTCTCCTGTTCGGCGGCGCCGCCATGGTCCTGGGGTGGAACGCCCGGCGGGCAACCCGCGACATCGACGCGGTCTTTGAGCCTCCGGCCAGGATCAGGCGGCTGGTCAGGGAGATTGCGGAGGAGGAAGGCCTGCAGGATGCGTGGCTCAACGATGCGGTCAAGGGGTTTATCGATCTATTGCCGGACAAGGCGGATTTCAGAAAATCCGTCTTTTCCACCGACCATCTCCACATCTATACGCCCCCGCCGGAATATCTTGTCGCCATGAAGGCGCTGTCCGCCCGGACGGAGGTCGAGGCCGAGGACACCCATGATCTGAAATTTCTGATAAAAAAAATGCGCCTGAAATCTCCCGCCGCCGTTTTTCGGCTGGTATCGAAGTACTATCCCAAAAGGCCCATTCCGGCCAAGACAGTGTTTTTCGTCGAATCCGTGTTCGAGGACATTGGAAAGTAGCGATGTAGAAGTATGGCACCGTGACCGTGACCCGCCGGTGCTGGAAACTTCGATCATTCCGTAACATTAGAACATTGGTCGGGTGACCGCCGCCAAAAATTTTATCGGCGCTCCCGCAGGCTGAATTCCCAGGATTGCTGGAGCATGTCGCTGGACATGAAGAGCGTCTGCCGGAGGGCGTCCTCTTCTCGCCGGCCGTCTTTGAAGGCCTTGAGGAGGCGGCGGAGGCCGAAGATGCCGAAGCGCGCGTGGATGAATTGGGCGATGGAGAAGGCCTGGTCGTAGGCGAGAGTGACTTTTGTGTTGTTCTTGAAATTCCTGAGCGTGTCCGAGAGGTCCTTGATCGGCACGAGCGCGTCTCCGGTTTCCCGCGCCCGGTCCAGCGACCGCGTGGGTCGGTCGGGACCCACCGAGAGGAATTCGGCGAGGCCCTCGTTGAGCCATACCGGGATGTCGGGCCCGCCGAGGTCGAACAAAAATGCGTGGGCCACTTCGTGCGACAGCGTCTGCTCGATCGCCTCCCAGTCCGGCTCGTCCGGGATCGGCAGGCGGACCTTGCCGTCGCTGAAGATGCCGACGACGTTGGAGGTCAGATCGTGCGTGCCGGCGAACTTGTCCCTCGAGGAGTACAGCACCGCCGGGATTTCCCCCTTGGGCGCGCCGCCCAGCGCCATCCGGTGTGACTCGTAGGCGCGGTCGAGTTTCCACGCGATCGTCGACACGCTCTGCGCGGGCAGATCGGGCGAGTAGAAGATCCGGAAATGCGACCCGCGCTGCTCGAAGAAGTCTTTCTCACCCTCCATTTGTTTTCTGATTTTTTCCGAAAACGCCCGCAGCTCCTCCCGGTCCTCGATCTCGAGGGCCCGCTCGACGGACGCGAGGGATTCCTTGAGCCGGCCCTGCTCGTAGAGGCTGCGTCCCAGGGACTCGTGGGCGGACCGGGACTCCGGGTCGGTGAGGACGGCGTCGCGGAAATACTGCTGGGCGAGTTCCGGTCTTCCTTCCTCCGACTCGAACCGGCCTTTCATGATGAGCGCCTGCGCGAGGTTCTTGTTGATGCGGTCGTCCGCGCGGACCTCCTGGGCCTGCTGGAGCCAGCGCATGGCCTTGTCGGGTTCGGTGTCGTTCAGGTACTGGACGCCGAGATTGTTCATGGCCGTCGCGAGATTTTCCACGAGGGTGTCCTCGGGGTTCATCTGAACGGCGCGCTGCAGGAGCTGGATGGCTTCCTTGAACCGGCCCTTGTTCATGGCGGTGACGGCGCGGTTGTTCAGCGCGATCGGATCTTCCTTCTCCCTGGACGCGGCGAACACGGCGGCCGGGATCAGGAGGACGGCGAAGACGGCCGCGACCGGTGATTTCACGACGAGAGCGGTTTGTAGAAAATTTTTGCGAGCACGATCGAGACGCCGTAGAGCGCGATGAGCGGCCCGGCGAGGAGGATCATCGTGAGGGAGTCGGTGGACGGCGTGAGGAGCGCGGCCAGCACGAAGAGGATCACGATCGCGTGCCGCCAGTAGTGCGTCAAAAAAGGCGCCGACACGATTCCGAATCGCGCCAGCACCACCGTCAGGACCGGCAGTTCCGCCATGATCCCGCAGACGAGGAGCATCGAGAGGGTGAACTTCATGTAATCGAGGATGCGCCATTCGGCGGCCAGACCAAAATCAGTGTTCAGGGTCAGAAAATATCGCAACGCCGGCGGGAGAAGCACCTGGTGGCCGAAGGCGACACCCGCGAAAAAAAAGGCCGTTCCGAAAATCAAGAGCGGCGCCACCGCCCCGCGCTCCTTGCGCGTCAGGCCCGGCGCGATGAACTGCCATATCTCGAACAGGAGATACGGCAGCGCGACGGCCAGTCCCGCGAACGCGGCGAGCGTGAGCAGGGCCGTGAAGGACTCGGCCACGGACAGGGTCCTCAGCGGTCCCGGCGCGTCGGCGAGTCCAACCCCGGCCTGCCGGAGCGGCCATTCGAGGAATGCGAGGAGGCGGCGGACGAAGAAGAGCGAGCCGACGAATCCGACGGCCAGCGCGATGAGGGACCGGATGAGGCACCAGCGCAGTTCCTCCAGATGATCCAAAAACGACATGCGTTTGTCAGGGGGCGAAATGCTCTCTTCGACCGGATCGCTCATCTCAAGGGCGGGCGCGGGGGCGTGCGGTTCAGGCTTTGCCGTTGCGTCCCTCCGGCGGTTTGGGCGCGTCGTCTTCACCGGAAGAAGCCTTCTTCAAGGACCGGATGCTGTCGCCGATCATTTTGGCCAGCTTGGGAAGCTGTGACGGTCCGAAAATGATCAGGATGATGACGAGGATGATGGCCAACTCGCCGAACCCTATGTGGGGAAACATCTCCGATACCCTCCCTTACAGCGTTTTGATCGCCCGGCCCGCGCGGTCCAGGGTCTGGTCGATCACGTCGTCCGAATGGGACGCGCCGACGAACCACGATTCGAACTGCGACGGCGGCAGATACACGCCCTGCCGGAGCATGGCCCGATGAAAGGCCGCGAACCGGCGCGTGTCGCAACGCAGGGCCTCCTCGAAGGACGAAACGTCCCGGTCCGTGAAGAACACCGTCATCATGCTGCCCACCCGTTTGAGGCGGTGCGGCACGCCAGCGCTCCGAAGGCGCCACGAAATTCCGCGCGCCAGCCGGTTGGCCCTCGTTTCCAACATCGCATACGGGGGATGGGCGCGCAAGTGCCGCAGGGTGGCGAGGCCGGCGGCGACGGCGAGCGGATTGCCGGACAGCGTGCCGGCCTGATAGACGGGGCCGAGCGGGCTCAGGCGCCGCATGATCCGGCCGGGCCCGCCGAACGCGGCGAGCGGCATGCCGCCTCCGACAATTTTTCCGAGACACGTGAGGTCCGGCTCGATGCCGAACAATTCCTGCGCGCCGCCCGGCGCGACGCGAAAGCCGGTCACGACTTCGTCAAAAATCAGTAGCGCGCCGCACTTGCGCGTGCTGCGCCTCAGCGCCTCCAGGAACCCGACCCGCGGCGGGATCACGCCCGCGTTGGCCGCAACCGGCTCCACCACCACTGCGGCGACTTCGCGGCCGCGCGCCGTGAGGAACCGCGCGACGGCGCCGATGTCGTTGTACGGCAGGACCGTCGTGAGCCGCGCGAGCGGCGCCGGCACGCCCGGCGAACTTGGATGGCCGAACGTCGCGGCGCCGGAGCCCGCGGACACGAGGAAGCTGTCGGCGTGGCCGTGATACCCGCCGGTGAACTTGACGATCCGGTCCCGCCGGGTGACTGCGCGCGCAAGCCGCGCCGCCGACATGAGGGCTTCGGTGCCGGACGACACTAGGCGGACCTGCTCCACACCCGGAACGCTCGCGCAGATCAACTCGGCAAGATCGACTTCCTGCCGCGTGGCCGCGCCGAACGTCGTGCCCCGCTTCACCGCGGCGCTGATCGCTTTGACGACGGCCGGATGCGCGTGGCCCAGGATGAGCGGTCCCCAGGAACACATGTAGTCGATGTACTTGCGCCCCCGCTCGTCGTACATGAACGGGCCCTGCCCGCGCGCGATGAACGGCGGCGTTCCGCCGACCGCGCGAAACGCGCGAACCGGACTGTTGACGCCGCCGGGGATTGACCGTGCGGCGCGCGCAAAAAGGTTGGATCCGCGGCTCATGGTTCTCTACTACCTTATCATCCGAGCAGGCTCAATACGTTCTGGGGCAGAAGATTCGATTGCGCGAGCATGGCGTTGGCGGACTGGACGATGACCTGGGCCTTTGTGAATTCGATGATCTCGGCCGCCATGTCGGTGTCGCGGATCCGGGATTCGGCGCTTTGCATCGCCTCGCCGGCGACGCGCGCATAATCGAGCGTGAACCCGAGCCGGTTGATCTCGGCGCCGATGGAGGACCGGATCCGGGTCAGCCGGTCGATGGCGGTGTCGATGAAGGAAATGGAGTTTTCGGCGGCCGTCTGGGTGGACGCCGAAACATTCCCGGCCAGTCCCAGCGCCCGGGTGCTCACGGGCGCCTGGAGAGCGCTGGTAAAAGTCTGATTCTTGTTCGCGCCCACATGAAATTTAAACAACGTCCCGATGGCCGAATCGACCTGGGCGGCGAGGTTGGACGCGAACGTGCCGGCCAGCGACGTGAACGTCCTGCCGCCGGTCGCGTTTGGAACGCCGATGCCGTTGTCGCCGGCCACCTGTGTGGAGGCGTCCCGGTATTCGATGTCGGCCGGCAGACCGGGATTGGCGCCGGCGCCGATGATCGCCGCGGACGTGACCACGTCGACCACGATCTCGTTGGACGTCATGAGGGCATTGGTCGACGCGAGGATGTCGGCGCCCGTAAAATTGTTGCCGCCGTCGTCGGAGTCCTCGTCGGTCAGGATCATGAAAAACTTCCGGGCGTTCTGGCGAAAGGTGAGGTTGTTGAGGGCAAACTGGAGCGCGGCCATTCCATTTTCGGTGCCCGAACCACCCGTGCCGACGTTGCCGACGTCGGCAGCGAACTGGCCGGCGTTGCTGGTGAAGTTTCCAACGACGCTTGTGTTGGCGGCGTTGGAAAATCCGATGGTCGCCGCGCGCGCGTCGACGTTCCGATTGGCGAGTTCGCTGAAAAACGAGGGCGCGGCGGCTTTCAAGGACGCCTGTTGGCCGCCCATGCTGCCCGAATTGTCGATGATCCAGACGATGTCGGCGGTGGAGTAGTCGAATATCCGGACCTTGTTGAATTCGGCCGACGTATGAATGCGGTCGATCTCGTCCATGAGCTCGGCAATTTCCTGCTGGATGAGCGCGCGGTCCGAGTTGCTGTAAATCCCGTTGGCCGCCTGGATCAGCAGCTCCCGCATCCGCTGGAGGATGTCGTGGATATCCTGGATCGCGGCGTCGGCGGTCTGGAGGAGGGACGCGCCGTCCTGGATATTGAGGGCGGCCCTCTGAAAGCCGCGCACCTGCGCCCGCAGCCGTTCGGACACGGCCAGGCCCGCCACGTCGTCCGAGGACCGGTTGATCCGGTAGCCGCTGGACAGCCGCTCGAGCGCCTTCGAAAGCGTCCCGTTATTTAACATCGCCTGCCGGTGCGCGAACATCGCCGTGACGTTGTGCTGCACCGAATAGATACCCGACATCACATTTCTCCCGGCCCCATCGTTCATCGACCGGCCGCGGGCGGACGGAGAAACCCCTGCCGTCTGCGGACAGACGGATACTTATGGCCTCAAATATAAAACAGGCAGGGGCTGCGGTTCAGCCCCTGCCGTTTTGAGGATCGCGCGATTTAGCCGTACAGAAGCAGATGCCTGACCTCGTCGATCAGCTTGCTCGCTTCCTCCGGTGTCTTGACCTTGGGCAGCGCGTCGTGCGCCACCAGCCGTTGTTCCCGGGCTTGCTTGACTTCCTTGCTGGGCTCCCGGAACGCGGGCAGATTCGAGTGAATTCCCTGGACATCCATGTCCCTTTCACCTCCGCATGTGGCGTCCGTCGGTCGGACGTGCCTGTATCCATCCGTGGATACGATGTCAGGGGCAGGAAAGGTCGTGGGTTGGAAAATGAGAGGACCAGTGTGAACCTCCATGTTCGCGCCAACGGCCTTCCCTGGCCTGACCAATACGGTTCATTTTACTCATCGGCCGTCGGGCGGCGGTTCTTTAATCCGCTCCAACAAGTTACAAGAGCCCCATGTTGCTCAGGAACCCGGAACGGCTGATGCGGATTCAACGATGGATCGAACGGGCCTATCTCGCGTTGTTCGAGCGCCGCTGGAGGGTGGCGGGCCTGAGCGCCGTGCTGTGCCTGGCGGCCCTGACAGGTCTCGCGCGGCTCCGCGTGAACAACACGATGGACGTATGGTTTTCCGACGAGACGCCTTCCTATGCCAGGTATCGCGCGTTCACTCGGATGTTCGGCAGCGATGAGTATCTGTTCATCACGCTCGATATGGGAGATGTGTTTGACAGGTCCAACCTCGAAAAGCTGGAGTGGCTGACCCTCGCGCTGCGGGACCTGCCCGGCGTGGTCGAAGTCATGGCCCTGCCGACGGCGGCGGACGTCCGGGGCGATACCGACGGCGGCATCTATGTCGACGAAGTCAGGGGCAGATTCCAAACCGAGCCGGCCGCAACGCTCCGGGCGCGCATCCTCGCCGACGAGCGCTTCGTGCAGACGCTCGTCTCGCGGGACGGCCGTGTGGCGGCGATCCTCATGAGATTTGAAAGCCCGAAGATCGGCGAGGGCCTGGTGGCGCCGGTGGAAGGCATCTTGAAGTCGGCGGATGTCCCCTACTACCTCGGCGGTTACATTTTCGCGCAACGGGAGATGGACCGCCTGACGTTCCGGGATTATTTCCTGTTCGGGACGATCTGTCTCGTGATCCTGACGGCCGTTTTCTGGATTCTGTTTCGCGACGCGTTTCTGACGGCCATCTTCGTCGGCGATTGCGTCCTGACCGTCGGCGTGGTGTTGGGATGCATGGGGCACATGGGCGTTCCCATTCATCTCATGACCGGCATCCTCCCGCCGCTGCTCATGGCCATGGCCATCGCGGACGACATTCACCTGATCGAGCGGTTTCTGAGGATCGACCCTGCGGGTTCGATCGAGGCGCGGGTGGCGCGGTCGTCGTCGGAGGTGGCCATCCCGAGCTTTCTGTCGGGCCTGACGACCTTCGCCGGGTTTTTCAGTTTGAGCGGCGGCGAGGTCCCGGCGATCGGGCATTTCGGATTCTGGTCGGGCATCGGCATCCTGTTCACGTACGCCTTTTCCTTTTTGACCGTTCCCGTTCTCCTGACGATGCGTCCGGCGGCCGTGTGGCGCCGGCACGAGAGGCCGGCCCGGCCCGGCTGGTTTTCCGAACAGAAGCTCGTGGATTTCTGCGGCCGGCGGCGGTGGTGGCTGGTTGCGGTGTTCGCCGGGCTGAGTTTCATCTCCTTTGCCGGAATTCAACGGATCGTCATCGACACCCAGCTCACAAACTTTTTCGAGCCGGACAGCGACTTCATGCGGTCGATGGATTTCATCGAACGGCGGTTCGGAAACACAGGCCCGGTCGAAATCGTGTTGACATCGGACGCGGCCGACGGCTTGAAATCCCCGGAATTTCTGTCGAAGGCCGACGATCTGATCGCACGGCTTGGACGCATACCGCGAATCGAAACGGTTCTCTCGATCAATCCCGTCCTGAAGACCGTGACGCGCGCGCTGTACGAGAACCGTCCCGAGGCATACCGCCTGCCGGACCGCCGGGACCTTCTGGAGCAGGAACTGTTGGTGCTGTCGCTGTCGGCCAGCGGCGAGGAGGCGCTGAACCGGTATGTCAATCCGTCATGGACTCAATTCCGAATTCAGGCGCGATTGCCCCGGATGTCCAACAACGAGGCCCTCGAAGTGTTCGACAAGATCGAGTCGGAGGTTCGGGAGGTCTTCGGCGCCGGGCAGGGATTTTATCTCTCAGGCGTGGTGGAGGCCTATTCCCGGCTGGACCGGTTCATCCTCGAGAGCCAGTTGCGAAGCCTCGCGATCACGCTGGCGGTCGTGACGCTCGTGTTCTGGCTTCAGGTGGGCCGCCCGCTCTGGGCGGTGCTGGCGCTCCTGCCGAATCTGTTTCCGATCGTCCTGATGTTCGCGACCATGGGGCTCTTCGGCATCACCCTGAACGTGGCGACCGCCACCGTCGCTGCGATCACCCTGGGACTGGCGGACGACGATACGGTGTTTTTCTTCTACGCGTATCTGCGCCGCCGTCGCGCGGGCCAGACGGCCGGCGAGGCGCTGGCGCCCGCGCTGGACGAATGCCGGCGCGCGATCTGGCTGGCGACGCTGCTCAACGTCATCGGATTTTCCATTTTCATTTTTTCGAGTTTCCGGCCGACGGTGTATTTTGGGGTTCTGACGAGCGAAGTGTGGGCGCTGGCGCTTCTGGCCGAGTTGTTTCTCCTGCCGACGTTTCTGGTGATGCTGGACCGGAAATTCGCCGGGCCGACTCCCTGAGCTTGTCGAGCCCCGGCCGTTTGAGGGGGCTCTTGCGAAAAATCCTCTGATATTCGTCCGGCGGCATTGCGGCCAGATCGCCCGGCTGGATCGAGCGGTAGGCTTCACGTGTCCGAAACGCCGCCTCGATCGCCGTCGCGGGACCGGCATCCGCCGGGATCGGGCGGTTCCACGGGCAGACCTCCTGGCAGATGTCGCATCCGAAAAGGTTGCCGTGCAGTTGTTCGCCGATGTCGGACGGGATGGCCGTTTTCGTTTCGATCGTGTGATACGAAATGCAGCGCGTGGCGTCCAGAACGTACGGCGAAACAATCGCGCCCGTCGGACACGCCTCCATACAGCGCGTGCATGCGCCGCACCGGTCCGCGGCGGGCCGATCGGCGGGTAGCGGCAGATCGGTGACGATTTCGGCGAGCAGGAGGTAGGAACCAAGCGATTCGTTCAGGAGCAGCGAGTTTTTTCCGACCCATCCGAGGCCGGCGGCGGCCGCGTGGTTTTTTTCGAGGATCGGTCCGGTGTCGATGTACCCCCGCGTTTCCGCGGCGCGGCCGCCTTCCCGCAGCGTCACGTCGCGAATGAATGTCTCGAGGTCCTCCAGCGGCCTGTCGAGCGCGTCATGGTAATCGTCGCCCTGCGCGTATCGGGCGATATGCCCCGCGATTCCCTCGTCCGGCCGGCCGGCCGGATGTCGGTAGGCCACGCAGACAAGGCTTTGGGCCCATGGAAATTTTTCACGCAGGTTTTTCCGCACGGCGGCCGTTCGACGGAGATAATCCATTTCTCCGGCGTATCCTCTTGCAAGCCAGATGTCGAGAAACTCACTGCGCGCCGGCGGATCGGCGGGAGCGATGCCCGCGCGATGAAATCCGGCCTCGACCGCCCTTTCTTTGATGCGAGCAGCGAGTGCGGCTAGGTCGATTGCAAAAGCGCTCGGACCCGGCTCAGGCGGCGCTGGAAGTCCGCGTCGCTGAGCGCCGGAGTTGCGTCGTCGGTGGGAATCGGATCGTCGAGACGAATCCATGAAACACATCCTCCGTACTTCGTCTTGACCGCGATATCGACCGCCCGCGGCAGCCGGTACACCCGGACCGCCATCGCCGTCAGCGGCTCGCCCGGCCGGAACTCGTATCTTTTGAGGATCTCTTCGACCGTGTACACGTACTCAGGCGCCAGCGCCCGCAATTTGTCCTGGGTGTCGATCGCGAACGTTTCGATCACGCGGGCGGCCGCCCGTATGCTCGCCCGGCCGTCCGGTGGCCGTTCCGCGAGGGCTTCGTCCATCAGATGCCGGTGTTCCGGCCGGAGCTTGTCCGGCGTCTGATGAAAGCCGGTCGGATACAGGTAAAAGGCGTCGGTGTCGGCCGAGAATCCGTCTTCGCGGACGCCGCCTTTTCTCAGGATCAGAATCTGCGCCCCGCGCTCCAGGGCGTGGACCACCGCCGCCCATTCCTTCAGCGCCGCGCCCCGGTCCACCGTCACTGCGGACATGATTACCAGAGATAGGCGTTGGAGAATTTCTTGCTGAGAAAATAGTCGATCCCCATGAACCGCCCGGCGGCGGCGCAGAGAAGGAGAAGCTGGATGAGGATGAAAAAGGCGTTGTTGTCGAAGGTCAGGAAACTGCCGCTCGTGGCGATGAAAAAATTCGCGTTCATGAAAATCCCGCAGACACAGGCCAGCCGCGTGGCGGTCCCGGACAGAAGCGCCGCGCCCACCGCCATCTCGCCCAGCACCACCATCCAGGCCAGGAGTTTCGAGTGCGGCAGATAGTAGCCCTGGATCAGGGCCGAGCCGATCGTGTTGGGCTCGCAGGCGGCGAGTTTGACGTTCAGAAAATGCGCGATATCCTCGCCCGTGGTATAGGGCGGCGTTTGCGTCCATTTGGACCAGCCCGCCATCAGAAACAGGTAGCCGACATAGAGGCGAAGAAGCAGAATGGCAAAACGTTCAGATTTCATGCGGCCGTCCCGCCCGCTATTCCAAAAGCCGGCCGGCGTTCTGCCGGTTGATGTTTCCCTGAGCGGTCCCCAGAAGTCCCGCGTTTTCCCGAACGGCGTTCAGCGTCAGCTCGACCAGTTCAAGCGCGGCGTCGGCGTCCTCGATTCGGGCCTGGGCGGCGGTTTGACTTTCCCTGGAGGCGAGCGCGGTATTCAGGGCCGAGTCCAGCCGCCGGAGCGTCGATCCGATGTCGGCCCGCTCGGTCGCGACCGTGTTCACCGCTCCCTGCGCCACGCCGATGGCGGTCTGGACGCCCGCGGCGGTGGTCACATCGAGGCCGGCCAGACCCAGAGCGTCGGACCGGGCATCGGACAGGATGAGGGTGAGGGTGTCCGGAGCGTTGGCGCCGAGTTGAACCGTGCCGGAGAATGCGCCGGACAGAAGTTTCTGCCCGTTGAATTCGACGGATTCCGCGAACCGGTCGATTTCCTGCGTGACCTGATCGATTTGCGTCTGAATCTGTTTCCGGTCTTCCGCGTTCAGCGTCCCGTTGGCGGCGCGGCCGGACAAATCATTGATTTGGCCGGCGAGGTCCTGGATTTGTGAGAGTCCGGCGTCGGCGGTCTGCACCAGGGACGCAAAATCCTGGATGTTGCGGCTCGCTACGTTCAGCCCACGGCTCTGGAGGTTGATGCGTTCCGCAACCGACGCGCCGGCTGCGTCATCGGCGGTTTCCTGGATTCGAAGTCCGGACGCGATGCGGGCGAGTTGCTTGCCGATTTCGGAATGCGTGACCTGGTGTTGCCGCAGAGCGGAGATCAAATTGTCGTCATGAACTTGGATGGCCATCTGGGTTCCCTCCCAATGAATTGTACGCCCCCAACTCCTTTGGGGTCTCCCGCCCACCGCGGGCTTAGGCGTTTTGGCGTGTCATTCAAGTCTATCGAACGCCTTGGGGGCTGTCAAGAATCCGGCTGCGGCTTGTCGACGTCTGATTCATTCATCGTCACGTTCGGGCTGCGACTTGAGTGATCCGGGCACTTGCGGGTGGCGGGTTCCGCATATATTTTCTGTTTGTGACTTCAGACTCCACTGGAACGCTTTACTTGATTCCCACGGCCCTGGGTCCGGCCGGCGATGCGGGATGCGTCGACGAGCGTGTCCGGGAGATTGTCCGGTCGCTGGACGGGCTGGTCGCGGAAAGCCGCAAGGGCGCGCTGTTGTTTCTCCGGACGGCCGGCAGCATGGACCGGAGCGGGACGATGCCGATTCGGTTGTTGAACGAACATTCCCGGCCCGCGGACCTGGAGGATCTGATCGAACCTGTCGCTCAGGGCGGTCCGTGGGGCTTGGTGTCGGACACGGGTTGTCCGGCCGTGGCGGACCCCGGCGCGGGGTTGGTGCGTCTCGCGCATCAAAAGGGGATCCGTGTCCGCCCTCTGGCCGGCCCCTCGGCGGTGTTGCTGGCGCTCATGGCGTCCGGCCTGAACGGCCAGCGGTTCGTGTTTCACGGATATCTTTCGCGGATCGCGCAGGACAGAAAAAAGCAGATCAAAGAAATGGCCGCCGACTGCAAACGGAACGACCGGACCCACCTCTGGATCGAAACACCGTACCGGAATCTGGCCGTGTTCGACGACCTGATCCGTCATGTCGAGCCTTCCCTCCATCTGTGCCTCGCCGTCGATCTGACGCTCCCGACCGAGGACATCCGGACGCGCACGGTCGGCGGCTGGCGCGCAGCGTCCAAACCAGACCTGAAGGACCGGCCGGCTGTTTTTCTCCTCGGCCGGCCGGCGATGATATAATATCCGCACATGAACTCCCCTGCGGACTATTACGCCGATCCCCACGTGCGTGAGCGGATCGCCGAATATTGTGGCGGCGTTGGCGCGGAGCCGATGTCTTTTTCGGCGGAGTATCTGGTCGGATACGGCGCCTATCTGAAATCGTCGGCGCACAAGGAATATTTCTCGTCGGACGTTTCCAACTTTCACTGGATTCTCGATCACGGCCTCGACATTTTCAGGTCGGTCTGGGACAAGGAGTCGACGGTGGTGGTCTTGGACGTCGAATACTTCAATATCGATTATCCCGGCGAAATCTATCATGACCCGGCCGCCTGTTTTCTCAAGCTGGAGCCGTTCCATGAAGTCGTTCAGAAAAAATTTCAGGAATGGGGGATTCCCCATCTCACCATCATGACCGGGCAGGGCTACCATTTCGCTTTCAAAGTCCTTGCCGATTCGCCGGCCGACCAAACGCTGGAGCGGATCGGCTGCCTGCCCGACTCCCTGGTGGGCAAGTACACCGCGACGTCCGAGCACCGGCACCGGCGCGTGTCGCTGAAACACGGGCGCGCCTTCGACGGATTGGGCCGGGTCATGGAGTACGTCGGCCACGAACTCGTGCGGGCCACGGCGGGCGTCGGGCCGGTCCCGGTCGTGTTTTCGGATATTGCGGTCGGCAGCGTTGATGGGCGGTACCGGGAGGCCATCTCCGTGGATCTGACGGCCTACGGCGACCCGATTTTCATGAGGGACATTCGTTGCCCCTTCTCCACGCATCAAAAGCACAAAGTACAGGTCTACAAGGTCGGACAACGCATCGCGCGGGAAATCCCCGTGCAGATTTCCCTGCCGCGCCGGCCGGATACCCCGCTCCACGACCTGCTGACCCGCCGGCGAAACTTCGCGGCCGCCGCCGAAGTGGCGAAGACGGGCGACTGCATCCTGCCGGGCGCGGATGATCCGTTCGACAGGCTGATCCGGACGTATCTCGAAAGTCCCCTTGCGGCCTTTCACCGGGAATTCGATTCGGCCGATCACGACCCCTGGCAGGCGTGGCCGCGCACCTATGACCGGTTGAAACTGTCAAACCTTCCGCCCTGCATCGCCCTGCCGATCCGGCACCCCAACCCGAGCCTCCTGCAGCCGACGCATGTCCAGAACGTCGTGCGATATCTCTTCATGAACGGGTGGCATCCCAAGCATATCGGCGGGCTGATCCGGTCCAAATACGAGCGTCCCTACGGCTGGTCGGAGGACTGGACCCATTTCGACGCCTGCAGCCGCGCCAATTTCTGGGCCCGGCTCTACGCCGGCGCCCTGGCGGCGGGCCTCGACGGTCTCACCGATTTCAACTGCGTGTCCATGCAGGAGCGCCGGCTCTGCCCCAAACCCTGGTGCGGCCACAACCTCGCCGACATCCGCCCGCGGCCGGCCGCCCTGCGGCGATCGGCAAAGTGATATCATGATATCATGATGGCTATCATGATATCATGATATCATGATATCACCTTGGCCGGGCGCCCGTCTTTTTCGGAGGCGTTCCAGTTCTGGCTTAAACTCGGGTTCATCAGTTTCGGCGGGCCTGGCGGCCAGATCGCGATCATGCATGCCGAGCTGGTCGAAAGGAAACGGTGGATTTCGGAAGAACGGTTTCTTCATGCGCTGAACTACTGCATGATGTTGCCCGGCCCCGAGGCCCAGCAGCTCGCCACGTACATGGGGTGGCTCCTGCACCGGACCGCCGGCGGCGTGGTGGCGGGTGCGCTGTTTGTGCTCCCGTCGTTTTTCATTCTGGTCGCCTTGAGCTGGGTGTATGTGACCTACGGGGCCGTTTCGTCCATTGCGGCGATGTTTTACGGCCTCAAGGCCGCCGTCCTGTCCATCGTTGCCGCCGCCGTGATCCGGATCGGCTGGAGGGCGCTCAAGAACGAGATGATGGTGATGCTCGCCGCATTGAGTTTTGTCGGAATATTTTTTGGCGGCGTTCCCTTTCCACTCATTATTATTTCTGCGGCGGTCATTGGGCTCATCGGCAGCCGGCTCCGGCCGGACAAATTCTGTACCATTGGGGGGAATCGAACCGACCCCCCTCCCGGCATCGGCTCCCACGCTGATCCATTGGAAGAACATACCCGGCCAAGTTGGCGCCGGGCCCTGACTGTTTTGGTTGTCTGTCTGACACTGTGGACCGGCGCGCTGGCCTGTCTCGCTGTCTGGGGCGGATCGGCGGGCATTTTTTATAAAATGGGGAAATTCTTTTCGAAAGCCGCAATGGTGACGTTCGGCGGCGCGTATGCGGTCCTGCCGTACATCGCCCAGGCCGGCGTCGAAACCTATCACTGGCTTCAGCCGGGGCAGATGATCGACGGGCTGGGCCTCGCGGAAACCACGCCGGGGCCGCTCATTATGGTCGTCACGTTTGTCGGATACGTGGGCGCCTGGTCGAACCCGGCCGGCTTGACGCCGCCGGTGGCAGGGTTCGTGGGGGCGCTGGTCGCCACCTATTTCACGTTTCTGCCGTCATTCCTCTGGATTTTTCTGGGCGCGCCGTATATCGAGCGCACACGGGGCAACGCGCATCTGATGGGCACGCTTTCGGCCATCACAGCGGCCGTGGTTGGCGTGATCCTGAATCTGGCGGTTTTCTTCGGACTCCACGTTTTTTTTCCAACGCCGGGGGCCGTTGACTGGGCATCGTTCGTTCTGGCGGTCGTGACGTTTGTTGGTTTGTGGAAATTCAAATGGGATGTGGTGTACGTGGTATTGGGGAGTGCCATGGCAGGCCTGGCCTACCGTGCGATCGTCCATTAGGCGGCCGTGGTGGCCCGTTCAACCAGCCTGCGGATTCCGGGCGATGCGAGTCGAAGAGCGGCGGATGCGAGAAAAGGGGCCCGAAGCAGACGGGCGGCGAAATGAAGCAACGGCCGGTTGGGGCGATGGGGGTCTCTTCTCAAAAGCCGGCCATATTCTCGAGCCGCTCTCACGGGATCGTTCTGATATTTTTCCAGCGCGACTCCCATCAACCGGGCCTGCCGGAGCGCCCGGGCGATGCCGTCGCCGAACGCCGATTCGCTCATGCCGGCGGAATCCCCGACGATAAAAATGGGCGCCGTCATTTTTGCTCCGGCCGAAATTTCCGCCGCGCAGGCCGGAACCTGGAATAGGGCCGCCCGCGCATCGGCGGGGATGAGGTCGGCCCAAGCCGGAATCTCCGAACACAATCGGCCGCCAAATCCCGGCCGTCCCGGGGCCAATCGGCGATAAGCATCGGCCGAAAGAAGGCCCGCAAGGTTGAGGCCGTTCAATCCAAGATCACACAGGCCCACATATCCGCTTTCAATAGCCGCCAGCGCCACCGCGCCGTTCAGCCGGGCTGCCAATCGCGTTGAAAATCCATAGACGAGTTTGAACTTGGATCGGACAAATCCCAATTTTCTGGCCGCGAATGAATTCGCGCCTTCGGCCACCACCAGCAATTCGGCCCTGAAGAGGTCATTTCCGACTCGAACCTTGATCCGCCCTTCTGAAAGCTCAGCGACGTCGCCGGACACTTGCGTCCGAATCATTACGCCGCAGGCCTGCGCTGCGTCGATCAGAGATTCGGAGAGCGCCCGTCGTTCGGCGCCGACGGCGCCCGGCGAGATCGGGAATTCCCTCATGAACGGCCCCGCGAGAATCTGCACGCGGCTGATGGGTGCGCCCTCCGGCGGGCGGCCGACCAGCCGGCGCACTTCCTCGGCCGCGCTCGGATGAAGGAATTCTCCACAGCACTTTTGTTGCGGCAACGCCCGCCGCTCAAAGACCTGCACCTGGGCGCCGGACCGGGCCAGCCGGATGGCCGCCGCGAGGCCGGCGGGGCCGGCGCCCAGCACGATGGCGTCGTACACGAGGTTGGACCGGTTCATCTTTCATCCCACCCTTTCTGATATACATTCTAATACAGAAATCGTTTCCAAGTGGATTCGGATGATATCTCTTGCTACGATCCGTCCCGCAACGTCACAACGCCAAATTCCAAGGAGGTGCAAGACATGAACCGTTTGATCGGAATCGGAGAGAAGTTTCCGGAGTTTTCAATGCAGGCCTGCGTGTCCCTGGAGCATGGGAAGGAATTCGTCACGGTCCACCGAAGGGACATGGAGGGGAAGTGGACAGTCCTGTTCTTCTGGCCGCTCGATTTCACCTTTGTGTGTCCAACGGAACTTGCGGAATTCAACCACCGCCTGAAGGATTTCCGGGATCGGGATGCGCAGGTTCTGGGGATCAGCAACGACAGCCACTTTGTGCATCTGGCCTGGCGCAATGCGCATCCGGACCTGAAGGACCTCGGCTATCCGATGCTGGCCGACAACAAGAAGGATCTGAGCGAGGCGCTGGGAGTCCTGCATCCCACCGAGAAGGTTCCCTTGCGGGCCACATTCATTGTGGATCCCGAGGGAGTCATCCGCTGGGTCAGCGTGAATGATCTGAACGTGGGCCGAAACATCAACGAGGTGTTGCGCATCCTGGACGCCCTGCAGACCGGCGAACTCTGCCCGTGCAATTGGGAAAAGGGCCGGCCGACGCTGAAGGTGTGAACCGCCGGGCTATCGGGACACGGTCTGCATGGTCGCCGCCCAAAAATAGAGCGGCGCTATTTCAAGCGGTAAAGGTAAAAGGGCGGGAACGCGATTGTAATCTGCCCGGCCTGATCCAGCGTCCGCCGGATCTCGGCTTCGCGTCCTGGCGGCAGGCTCATGCCTTCCACGAGGAGAAAATACCGTTCCGGCAGATCCGAAACAGTTTTCCATGAGTCGTAGGGCTGGATGTCCTCAAATCGGTAGATGGCCTGCCGGCGCGGCTCGTTCCCCATTTCCTCCAGCGTCTTGCCGTCCATGTATCGCATCTCGTAGCAAGGAGCATCCGGGTCGGATTCGACGACTTTCAGCATGAACTCATAGAAATGGACGTTGCCCAGGTTGTATTCGAGTCCGGCGTATTCGGCCGGTTGTTTGAATCGATCGAGGCGTTCGCGGATGCGGTCCGGCGTCAAAAACAGCCGCCCTTTCCACACGTCGCCGCTCATCGCGGCGATCGACTCGCCTCGCGGTAAATTCCTTCGAACCCAGACAATCATATCATGCGCGGGCGCCTTCGCGGTGAAGTAATATGCGGCTTGTTCATACAGCGGCGTGTAACCTGACAGAAAAAATGTGGAGGACACGATCCCGATCGCGCCCAAGGCCGGCCCGGCCATGCGGTGAAGGTTCGCGCTGATCCAGACCACGCCAGCCGCCGCCAACGCGATCAACATGGGCCAGATGGCCATCGCATAGAGCGGCCCGATGCCCCAGCCGTGGCCGAGCACGGCCAGAAAACCCACGATGGGGCAAACCGCCAGCGGCCAGAGGCGGCGCCGAACCTCAGGCGGCGAGAAAATCCCCAGAATCGCCGGCAACGCCACAAGATACCCGAGCATCTGGCCAAAGATCATGTGGAGGGTCGTCCACAGCCCCTGCCGTTCGGTGGCGCTTTGACGAAGTTCGACATCGCGCGTGAAGGATGCCAGCGAAAGCTGGAGGTTCGAAAAGACGTACGGGTTCATCCCCGCGTAACAAACGCTGAATACGACGACCGCCAGTCCCGCGCGGCGCCATTCCCGGCCGGCCAGAAGAACGGCCAGAACAGCTACCAGCGCCAGTCCCCCCGGGATCTTCGAGGACGCCGCAAGGGCCGAACACAGGCACGCGAGGAGCAGGTCCTTCAATTGCCTTGAATCCTGATACAGCGTCATGCGATCCAACGTCAGAATGACAAACAGGACGGCCAGCATATCCTCCGACGCGTGCCGGCTGATTTCGGCGTGAACGGCCGAAAACACGCCGAAGGCCAGAGCCCAGAAACCACCGGCGTCCCCCAGCCACCGCCGGCAGAGTCGGAAAAGAAGCCAGAGCGACAGCACCGCAAGGATCATCTGGCCGATCCGGTCGATCAGATAGAGTTCCGTATGGTCGAGAAAAAAATCCCTGGCAAAATCAAAGGACGATTCGTACCGGCCGATCGCCCGGCCGACGAGATAATAAATTCCGAATTCCGCCAAGAGCACGTACCAGATCACGCCCTTGCCGATCTGCTGCGGATTGAGGTCCCGCGCGGCGGCCATTTTCAGCGCCGTGTTGACGTTTCGCTGTTCCTTTTCCGACTGCGAAAACGGCAGTCCGTAGGTGATGCTGGTGGCGCGAATGCCGAACGCGACAAGAAGCAGCAGCGCCAGCCCGATCCATGATGCCCTTGTCATTGGATCATCATATCCTGCGGCGGTTGCGGCTTGACAGACCTACAAATGTAGGTTATCCCGCCGGCATGGGGAACAGGGTTATTGCCCTCATGGACGCGGATGCGTTTTTCGCGGCGTGCGAGCGGACAGTCGATCCGCGCCTGGCGGGCCGGGCGGTGGTGGTGGTGGCGGACGCGAAGCGGCGCAGCGTGGTGCTGGCGGCCAGTTACGAGGCGCGGCCCCATGGCGTGCGGACGGGGATGGTGCTGCACGAGGCCAGAAAGCTCTGCCCGCAATTGGCGGTGGTGGAAAGCCATCCGCCTCTGTATCTGCATCTCTCCGCGGAGATAGAAAAAATTCTGCGGGATTTCAGCGACCGGGTTGAAATGGCGTCGGTCGATGAGGCGTATCTGGATCTCACCGGCGTCTTGGATTACTTTCGTCTTTCCGCCCTTGATCTTTGCCGGATGGCCCAGCTTCGCATCCAGCGGGAGCTGGGCCTGCCCGTCACGTTCGGCGTCGGGCCCAACAAACTGCTCGCAAAACTTCTGGCGGATCTCGCCAAACCCGAAGGCATCCGCGAAATCCGGACCGTGCCGGACGCCTCCGGCGATCCGTCGCCCGTGGAGGCGCTCCTGGAAACGATGCCGGTCGAAAAACTTTGCGGCATCGGTTCGCGATTGAGGGAGGCGCTGGCGGAGATGGGCGTCCGAACGGCGGGAGAGCTTGGCCGCGCCCCGCTTCAGGCGCTGACCGCCCGGTTCGGCGTGATCGGCTGGACATTGAAGCGCATGGGGCAGGGATTGGACGACCGCCCGGTTCTTGCGTGCGCATCCGGCCCGGAGGAAGTCAAATCGGTCGGGCATGCGCACACGCTCGCAGCCGACACATCGAACCCGTTGGTCGTCCGCTCATTTTTGTTTTTTCTGTCCGAAAAAGTGGCGGCGCGTCTTCGCCGGTACGGCCTTGCCGGGCGGGTGGCGCACGTCACGATCCGGACCGCCGGCTTTGAAACGTTCGGCCGGCAGAGGAAGATGAGCGTGCCGGCGTCCAGCGGCCCGCAGATTTACGGCGTGGCGCGCGGCCTTCTGGACGAGCTCTGGCCGTGCCCGCGAACGCCGCTCCGGCTGATCGGCGTTTCGGTTTCTGACCTTTCTGCCCGCTCCGCCCAGCCGCCGCTTTTGGCGGCTGAGCGCCGGCGGCTTGAGCTGGACGACGTCGTGGATCAAATCAACGCCCGGTTCGGCCGCTGGACGATCCGACCCGCGGCGCAAATTCCGGCCGAACGGTTCGGCATTCTCACGCCGCCCGTCCCGCCGAAACTCGGACCCCTACACAGAACGCTTTGACGATAGTACGATCCGCCCCGTGATGGATTCATTGGCGATCAAAGCTGGCCGGGCGCTGGATGTGCGGTCGGGAAAGATGATGGAGGACGTAACCATCCTTGTGGAGCAAGGCCGGATTGCCGGCATCGGGCCTGGCGTGGGCATTCCGAAAGGAACGCCCGTTGTGGATGCGGGCGGGCTCACGCTCATTCCGGGCCTCCATGACAATCACTGCCATCTCATGCTGGAGCCTCGCAATTTTGACGAACTCATTTACAAGCGCGCCTCGGCCGCGATGGCGCTGGATGCGTGGATCAACGCCTCCAAGGCGCTTCAGTCGGGATTCACGACGGTGCGCGATCCGGGGGACTGTGACCGCGAATACGGGCTGGTGGATCTTCGGAAGGCGATCGATCAGGGGAAACTGCCGGGCCCGCGCGTGATCGTCGCGCCGCATTTTCTGTCGCCGACCGGCGGCCATGGCGACGCGAACGATTTTGCCCACGACCTGCGCATGGCCGGCATCGGCCGGATCGTGGACGGGCCGGACGGGATGCGGAAGGCGGTGCGGGAGGAGATCAAGTACGGCGCGGAGTGGATCAAAGTTTTCGTCAGCGGCGGCGTATTGTCCAAGGGCGACAATCCCGCGCATTCGACCTACACGATCGAAGAGGTCCGCGCGGCCGCGGAGGAGGCGCACCGGCTCGGCCGGAAAATCACCGCGCACGCGCACGGCGCCCAGGCCATCCGGTACTGCGTCGAGGCCGGGTTCGACGGCGTCGAGCATTGCACGATGGTGGATGACGACACGATCGGCCTCATGAAACGGAGCGGCACGTTCTGCGTTCCCACGCTCTACGTGCTCGATTTTCTGGTGAAGGAGGACAACGGCCTGGACCTGACGCCGGATCTGGTCGAAAAGGCCCGCGTGATGCGAAACGTCCAGCGCGAGCGGTTCCGCAAAGTGGTGGAGGCCGGCGTGCCGGTCGCGTACGGCACCGACATCGGCGTGTTTCCGCACGGCGAAAACTGGCGCGATTTTTCCGTGATGGTCGAGTGCGGCATGACGCCGCTGGAGGCCATCCGAACCGCCACGCTGAACTCCGCGCGGATGAATGGCATCGACCACGAAGTCGGGACGCTGGAGATGGGCCGGAAGGCCGACATCATCGGCGTCGACGGAAACCCTGTCGACGACGTTTCGAGTCTCCGCCGGGTGCGGCTCGTCATGCGGGATGGAAGAATTTTCAAAACGCCGGCCGAATGAGCCGGCCGGACAATTCAAACGGGAGGTGAGAGTGACGTGATCCGCCGCATATCCAGTCGGTTTCTTTTCACATCTTTGGCTGTCGGACTGCTCTTTGCCGCGTGCCGGGAAGGTGCCGATCGGGGTGAGTCTTCTCCGAAACCGGAGGGGAAACCCGTTCAGGTGATCACAACACGAAGCGGAATGAAATATCAGATATTGAAAGCCGGCGCCGGAGCGGAGGCCCGGCCGGGCCAGACCGTCACCGTTCATTACACGGGCTGGCTCATGAACGGGAAGGAGTTCGACAGTTCCCGGGGACACGAACCCTTCGTGTTCCCGCTGGGCGCGGGCCAGGTGATCAAGGGATGGGACGAGGGCGTGGCCGGAATGAAGGTCGGCGAGACGCGGCACCTCACGATCCCGCCGGAACTGGGATATGGCGCGCGCGGCGCGGGCGGAGTGATTCCTCCCAACGCGACATTGATTTTTGAAGTGGAACTTTTGTCCATAAAGGAGCAACCATGAGCAAAAACGATTTTCCCCGTGTGGCGATCTATCTTCAGGACAAGCATTCCCTGCAGGATGGGATGGACTACGTGAAGTATGCGGAATCGCGCGGATTCGAAGCGGTATGGCAGGCCGAGTCGCGGCTGGTGCGCGACGCGATCGTGCCGATGGCCGCGTTCGCGGCGGTCACGCGGAAACTCAAGGTCGGCTCCGGCGTCATCAACAACTGGACCCGCAACATCGGGCTCCTCGCGTCGACGTTTCTCACGCTCGACGATCTGGCGCCGAACCGCGTGATCTGCGGCATCGGGGCCTGGTGGGATCCGCTGGCGGCCAATGTCGGCATCAAACGCCACAAGCACCTTCTGGCCATGCGGGAGACCGTGACGGTCCTCCGCCGCCTGTTAAATATGGAGAAGGTCACCTTCGAGGGGGAGTTTCATCAAGTCAAGGGGATTGAACTCGACGTGGTCCACGGCCGGCGCGAGCCGCGCAGCGTCCCGATCATGATCGGCGCGACGGGGCCGAACATGATGGAGCTGACCGGAGAGATCGCCGACGGCGCCGTACTCAACTATTGCGTTGCGCCGGAATACAACGACGAGGCGATGGAGCTTCTGGAAAAAGGCGCCCGCAGAGCCGGCCGGAAGATCGAAGACATCGACCGGCCCCAGCTCGTCGTCTGTGCGGTCGACCGCGACGAGAACAAGGCCCGCAACGACGCCAAGTGGCTTCTCACCCAGTACCTCGCCCAGCAGCCGCACATCGCCAAGGCCAGCAACACGCCGCAGCACATCGTTGACAAAATCCAGTCCATTCTCGGCTGGCCGGCCACGAAGGAACAGATTTCAAAAGCCATGCAGTACGTGCCCGATGACCTGGTGGACCGCATCACCGCGAGCGGAACGCCGGACCAGGCGCGGGCCAAGGTCCAACAGTATGTCAAGCGCGGCGCGACCTGTCCGATCCTCTACCCGATGTCCGACGACGTCAAACTGATGATCGATACCTTTGCGGTTGTGTAGAGGCGCGCTTCGGATTTACGCAAGCAAGCGGATCAAACGCGAGATCGCATAGGCGACAGACCGTTCCCGGACCGCCTCACGGTCGCCGACGAACCGCTGGCGCTCGGTCTGAACGGCATTCCCCCGCACGGCGAACCCAAACCACACGGTGCCGGCCGGTTTCCCGCGCGTGCCTCTGGTGGGTCCGGCGATTCCGGTGATCGAAACGGCGATGTCGCCGCCCAACTTTTTCAGCGCGCCCGATGCCATTTCTTTCGCACACTCACGGCTGACCGCCCCGGCCCGGGCCAGCGTGTCCGGCCGCACTCCCAGGAATTTCCGTTTCAGCGCGTTGCTGTACGCGACCACACCGCCGATGAGGACGCGGCTGGCGCCGGGGACATTCGTGATCGTCGCCGCGAGAAGTCCCGCCGTGCAGGATTCGGCCAGCGCGAGCCGGCGGCGGCGCCTCCGAAGGAGCCGCACAAGTTTCTCTTCCGGCGCGGCATCGCCTTCGACCACCAGAAATTTTTCGAGATGGGCCCGGACCGTTTTTCGAAACTCCGTGCGATCCCTCCCTTGGTCCGTTCGAAGGATGACGTCCACGCCCCGGAGTTTGGGGTAGATGCCGTACCGGGTTCTCAAATGAACGGGCAGTCGCTCCTGCAGGATCGTGTCGAGGGTTGATTCGGGAACGCCGGTGAACTGATAGACGTCGGCGTATTCCGCGCGTGCGGCCGACCGTTTCGGCCGGCGGCCGCCCCTTGCCACGTGGCGCGTGACCATCGCGCGAAATTCCTTTGGAACGCCCGGGAAAAAGTAGTACCGGGTTTTCGCCCGGCGCACCGTAAATCCGACGGCGCCGCCGACCGGGTTGTCCAGCGGCGCGGCGGCGGCCGGATACAGCGCCTGGGCCGCATTGTTGGGCGTGATGTCTTTAATGCCGGCGCGGTGAAGTTTTCCCGTGAACTTGCGCAGCGTCGGCCGGTGCTGTTGGACGCCGCATCGAAGCCACCGGCATGCAAAGTCGCGCGTGAGGTCATCGACCGTCGGGCCAAGCCCGCCTGAGACCACGACCACGCGGCACCGGCTTAAAAATCGCAGCGCCGGCAAAACTTCCGCCGCGTCGTCCCCCACGGCCATCGCGATCGTGCGGCCGAATTGCCGGCCGAACCACCGCGCATTGTCGTTGTCGACCCGGCCCTCGGCCACCTCGTTGCCGATGGCGAGCATGCCGAACGGTATCACTTAACTGCGGATGAGTTTCCGGTATCGGATCCGGTGGGGCTGGTCGGCCTCGCCGCCGAGACGCTTCCGGCGGTCCTTCTCGTAGTCGGAATAATTTCCATCGAACCACACGCACCGGCTGTTGCCTTCGAACGCCAGAATGTGCGTCGCGACGCGGTCCAGGAACCAGCGGTCATGGCTGACGATCACCGCGCACCCGGCGAACTGTTCCAGCGCCTCCTCCAGCGCCCGCACGGCGTTGACGTCCAGATCGTTCGTCGGCTCGTCCAGCAAAAGAACATTGGCGCCGGATTTGAGCATCTTCGCAAGGTGGACCCGGTTTCGCTCGCCGCCGGACAGCGTGCCGACGGGTTTCTGCTGGCCGGGCCCGACAAAATTAAAATGCGCGACGTAGGACCGGGAGTTCATCTGGACGGCGCCGAGGTTCAGAATCTCCTCGCCGCCTGAAATCTCCTCCCACACGGATTTGCGGCCGTCGAGCGCGTCGCGGCTCTGGTCCACGTAGCCCGGCTTGACGGTGTCCCCGATCTCGATTTTTCCGCCGTCCGGCCTTTCCTGGCCGACGATCATGCGGAACAGCGTCGTCTTGCCGGCGCCGTTCGGGCCGATCACGCCGACGATCCCGCCGCGGGGAAGCTTGAACGAGAGGGATTCGAAGAGAAGGTTGTCGCCGTAGGATTTCGACACGCCCTCAAAATCGATCACCGTGTCGCCCAGCCGGGGACCGGGCGGGATGTAGATCTCGAGTTCCTGCAATTTTTCCTTCTGGGTCTGGCCGTACAGGTCCTGATAGGCGCTGAGCCGGGCCTTGCTTTTGGTCCGCCGGGCCTGCGGCGTGGTCCGGATCCATTCGAGTTCCCGCGCCAGGACCCTCCGGCGCTTGCTCTCGGATTTTTCCTCGACCCGGAGCCGTTCCTGTTTCTGCTCGAGCCACGACGTGTAATTGCCCTTCCAGGGGATGCCTTCGCCGCGGTCGAGTTCCAGAATCCAGCCGGCGACGTTGTCGAGGAAATACCGGTCGTGCGTGACGGCGATGACGGTGCCCTGGTATTGCTTGAGATGTCTCTCGAGCCACTGGACCGATTCGGCGTCCAGGTGGTTGGTCGGCTCGTCGAGGAGAAGGATATCGGGTTGCTGAAGCAACAGCCGGCACAGCGCCACGCGCCGGCGCTCTCCGCCAGAAATGACCTTCACCGGCAGATCGCCGGGCGGGCACCGCAGTGCCTCCATCGCCATCTCGAGGCGGCTGTCGAGGTCCCACGCGTTCAGGCGGTCGATTTTTTCCTGAAGCTCGCTCTGCCGGTTGATGAGTTTGTCCATCTCGTCGGCCGAGAGATCCTCGCCGAGCCGCGCGCTGACGTCTTCGAATTCCTTGACGAGATCGACCAGCGGCTGCACACCCTCCTGCACGATCTCCTTGACCGTCCTGCCGGAATCGAGAAGCGGCTCCTGCTCGAGAAAGCCGACCGAGTATCCCTTCAAAAGGTTGAACTGCCCGTCGAAATCCTTCTCGACGCCGGCCATGATCCGCAAGAGCGTGCTCTTGCCGGAGCCGTTCAGCCCCAGCACGCCGATCTTCGCGCCGTAAAAATACGACAGCGAAATGTCTTTCAGCACCGCCTGGTTCGGCGGATAGGTCTTGCCGACCCGGAGCATCGAACAAATGATCTGTTCAGCCATGCCGACCTTGTACCATAAGTCCGCGCGGTTGTGGACAGGGGGTCATTCGCCCCGCGTCACGGGGCGTAACCGTATTTTTTTGCCGTCTCCTTCTCCATGAACGGAACGCCCCAAGTATTGGCGCGTTCTTCAATCGGATGCGTGTTCCGGGTTGCAGGGCCGGGCGCCGGGGGGCCGGCTCCACTCCGCGGCGTGAATTTGACGCGGGCAATCTCTTCCTCCGTGGGCCCTATTTTTTCGCCCAACGTCTCCTCTGTCGCCTTGAGCATCTCGGCCTCCAGGGCCGGCGCCTTTGCGCCGTTTCGTTCATAGGCAACGATCGAGGCTGCCGCCCGCCTGGCGCGGCCCCGCATGACCTCCTCCATTTCGTCGGCCACGTCGTCCTTGCCTTCCTTCCTCAAGGATTCTATCCACTTCATCTCACCCGCGATCATTTCCTTCGGCCCTTCATAGGCGCCGCTGAACCCGCGGGCCACCACGTCCGTTTTCTCCGCGCGTGCCCTGTAGCCGCGGTTGGACGCCCCCAGCACGTCGATTTTCTCATCGTGCCGGTCGTATGCATAAGGCTTGCCGCCGGGACTCCCGAAATTCAGAACTTTGTCCGGATCAACGCCCAGACGGTCCATTTCCTCGATGCTCTCGCTCATGCCCGGCAATTTCTTGAAATTTTTCTGAAAATGCTCTTGGATGGCCTGGTTGGCCAGACGCTCCGCCTTTTCCGGTTCCTTCTCGACATCCACCCCCTTGAGGGCGTCCCGGATGGCCGCTTCGCTGCTTTCAACATACGCCTGCATCTGCGCGTCATAATTTTCAGCGGCCTTGGCTTGCCGTTTCGAGGATTCATAGCCCCGGTCGAACTGGCTGAGAACGTCATCCAGCGGCATCATAAAATCCGCCGCGGAAACCGCGCCGCCTCCGCATCCGGCGGCTGCGAACTCCGCGATCCGGCTGGTGATGAATTCATGCTCTGTGCCGTCCGATTCCGAATATTCGACGCCGAAGGAGGCGATGGGTGCCAAAGCAAATGCCAGCACGGCGCAGGATGTCGAAAATAGAATGCAAGCTGTGCGCGGCACATGCCCCGGCCCCGGGTTTGTTTCCGATCTTTTCATTGACGGCATGCCTTAGTGTATTGGCACTGATCATACAATGTCAAGATCATTTTTCAGGGTCGCGGCGGCGGCCGGACCGTGAGGAATGCGCCCAGAATGTCGAGGAGGCCCGAGTCGATGCCGGGCACGCGCGTGAGGTCGGCCAGTCGCGTGAACGCCCCGCGCCGGCGCCGCATGGCGACGATGGCGCGCGCACGGTCGGCCCCCACGTAGGGGGCGGCGGCGAGTTCCGTTTCGGAGGCGGCGTTGACGTCGATCCAGAACGTGTCGAATCCGATCTGGGCGGCGGCCGGCATCCCGGTATCGCCGGGCTGGACGCGGCCGGTCAGTTCGAAGAGCAGGGGCATGGCGGAATCGTGGCTGGAATAGACGGTGACGTATTTGTGGGCCTCGCCGGGGAATCCGGCCGTCCGGAACGCCACGTCGACCGTCGCGGTTTCGCCCGGCCGCAACCGGCTGTCCGACACGGAGGCCGATGAACAGCCGCAGGATCCGACGACGCGATAGAAATCGACGGTATCGGCGCCGGTGTTGTGGATCGGAAATGATACTCTGACCACGTCGCCTTCCTTGGCCGTGCCGAAATCGAGCGCGCGGGTTTCGGTTTCAATCGTGGATTTCGCAGAAACCGGCCCTGGAAAGATCGCGGCCCACATGAGCAATATCCAGCCGGCAAGCGAGCGTGAGCGAGTCATCGCGGACATCCTACCATACGAGAAGCGTCGTGCCGGGGGCGGGAGTTGAACCCGCACGGCCCTTTCGGGCCACAGGATTTTAAGTCCTGAGCGTCTGCCAATTTCGCCACCCCGGCCTGCTTTGAGAAAAAAACAGTCCCGACGAGTTTGTCGGGACTGCGGTTGTTCGTTGGTGAAGATCAGCTTGAACCTCAGGCCATCACTTTCTGGACATTCAACGCCTGCTTGCCTTTTTTGCCTTCGCCAATTTCAAACTGGACTTTCTGGCCTTCTTCGAGGTTCTTGAATCCCTCGCCGGCAATGCTGGTGAAGTGGACAAAAATGTCTCCGGCTCCGCCTTCGAGCTCGATGAATCCATAGCCCTTTTTGGAGTCAAACCATTTGACTTTGCCCTGCGCCATCTGCTCCACCTCCTTCTCAATGTTCAGCCTCAATCAGGAACGCCTTTCATTTTCCGCTTCTCACTGTTATCGGCTGACGCACTCGCGTGGAGAACACTTACCGGCACAGCTTACGGGACAATCCTGGCTTCCTCACCCGCGTCGATGTCCATGCATCTGGCGGGCCAAGGCATTATGAACCAACGCTCATATCACATTATAATCTTCCACCTGTCAATCTCAGCGCTCAAATTTAATCGCGGCGTCGGCCTGCGGCCCGTCGATGGCGTCCCTCCCTGCCTGTTTGTCCGGAAATGTTGGAAGGCGGCGACCGGATTTGAACCGGTGAGTCGCGGTTTTGCAGACCGCTCCCTTGGGCCTCTTGGGTACGCCGCCGAACACATGGATGTGTCCGAAGTTACATGACTACCACCGAATGTTGATATAATTCTCCAGTTGCTCAATTACGAATTTCTGGTCCTCGATGATCGCCTTCACCAGGTCCCCGATCGAAACGAACCCGACGGGCTTGCCGCTTTCGAGGACCGGAAGATGCCGGATCCGCTTGTCGGTCATGAGCGCCAGCGCCTCCGCAACCTTGATGTCGGGCTGAACGAAGAGAACGCGGTCCGTCATGATGTCCTTGACCGGCGTGTCCTTCGAGCTGCGGCCCTTCAGAATCACCTTCCGCGCGTAGTCCCGCTCGGACAGAATGCCCACCACCTCATCGCCCTTCATCACGAGGAGCGCGCCGACATTCTTCTGGGCCATGTAGTGCAGCGCGTCCAACACCGGCGCGTCCGGACCCACGACCCATACCTCCGGTCCCTTTTTGGCCAGAATATCGCGTATCGTTTTCATCGGCCCATGCCTTTCCTTGATAAAAAAGCCGAGGATCGGAATTGAACCGACGACCTACTCCTTACCATGGAGTTGCTCTACCGACTGAGCTACCTCGGCAGATCGGATGCCAATATTACATCCGTCTGTTTCGATAAACAACAACGCGCCGAAAATCATTCGGCGTTCACAGGCGCGCTCCTATTGCGCGTCTGTTTGGATCGGATTTTTTCGGCGCGGGACCTGTAATATTCGGCCGAGAGGTTGCCGGTTTTTCGGTAGAGTTTGGCGAGGTTTTCCAAAATGGCGAGCAAATCGGGATGCTCCGGTCCAAGGAGGGTTTCTTTAATCTCCAGCGCCCGGCGAATCAAGGGTTCGGCGTCGGCATACCGGCGCTGGCTGTAATAGACGGCGGACAGATTCACCAGCGTCGTCGCCAATTCACCGTCGGTTTTCCCCCGCGCCCCTTCCTGGATGGCCGCCAGGCGTTTGAACACCACCTCGGCATCCGGATGGCGGCGCAGATTCAGGTACAAATCTCCCAAATTGGCCAGGACATTTTCCATCAGCGGATGATTCGAACCCAGTGATTTCTCTCTGATCGCCAATGCCTGCTTGTAAACGTCTTCGGCCTCTGCGGAGCGTCCCTGATGGGCGTACATCCATCCCAGATTACTGAGCGCCGAAGCGATCTCGACATACTCGGGGCCGTGGGCCTTCTCCCACATTCTCGCCGCCCGCTTGAACATGACTTCGGCTTGCACGTACTGTGTGCGATCCCGATGGATCACGCCGAGGTTGTTCAACCTGCGCGCGGTGTCCCGCTCGTGCCCCGGCGGCCAATGGGCCGACATCTCGACCAATCTTCCGTAGACGGCTTCCGCTTCCTTGTTTCTGCCCGGTTTGCTGTAGATGACCTCCAAATTTTGCAGGATCATTAATATATCCGGATCATTCGGATCGGGCCTGCGGTCTTTCTCCTTGACCTCCAACGCGCGCCTGTACAGGATTTCCGCGTCGTCCTGCCGTCCCTGTTTCATATGGAGACTTGCCAGGTTCAAGAGACACGCGACCCGCCGGTCCGGCCGGCCCGGGAAGCGTTCCTGGATGGCCAGCGCCCGCTGGGAGAAGGACAACGCCCGGTCGAAACGATTCTGGTTCATGTAAAAGCCGGAGATGTCGAGAAGGAGCGGCGTGAGGGCCGGGCTGTCCGGACCGGACAGGCCCTCTGACATTTGCAAAGCTTCCGCGTAAAGCAACTCGGCGCGGCCCGGGTCCCGGGTGGTGTACAGTCCCGCCAGCGCGACCATGCTCTCCATCACCAAGGGGTGGGCGGGTCCGAGCGACTTCTTTCTGAGTTCCAGCGCCCGCGACAGATGTTGATGCGCGTCTGAATAGCGTTCCATTGAAACATCCGTTCGTCCAAGTCGATCGAGGGCGTCCGCGTCGTCCGTCGCGGCCGACGCGCGGGTGACTGTGTCCCCCGGCCTCTTTTTCCGTGTTTGCGGCGCGGGGACAGACTTGTCCGTGACAATCCACGTGTCCGACGTGAACTGCAAATCATACGACACGCTCGAATGGGCTTTGAGGACCAGTTGCAATCCCCTGTTTGCATGGTTGGGCGGATAAACGCCGTCCTCCAGGCGGAATATTCTTTCGTACGGGACACCGGTGTCAAAGATCGCGGCGATTTCATGTTCCCCCGTCCGCCTGTGGCGGATCGTGACCCGCCGGAGGGTCGCGACCGGATTCGATGGGATCCAGTACGAGTTCAGTTTTTGAAGCCACCCTGTATCATTCCTGTAAAAGAGAACCTCGTTTGTGCCGTCGCCGTGCCGCAGAAATCGAATCACATAGCCCGTCCGGTCGCCCGTCCGCTTGTTGGCTCTGGGACCGTAGGGGAATGGGGTCAGCAAAAAGCCGCGGCCCGGGCCCGCCGCATAGCAGACAAATGCGCTGTTCGACACGTCCGCTCCGCCGCCCATGAAGTTCATCTCGATATCCCGCTCGTCCGGAATGGCGGATGTGGCCGGCAGGGCGCACTCGAGGCCCACGGGTTCGCTGTTGGGGGCGGTCGTGTAATGGAACACGATCCGGCCATTTTCGATTCGATGGTTCGAGAAGTCGGACCGATAGAGGTCCTTGTTCAGCGGATGATCCGTGTCGAAATCTTCCCGGAAAATGACGCCCGCTCCCGCCCGGCTCGCGAAGAAAAGAATGCCGCATACAAGAACCAGGCAAGGGATGTGACGAAAGAGACCCAGTTGATGCACGCGCGCATCCTAGCATGAACCGCGGAACGCCAATAGAAGCTGCGAACGGAATGTGGTACGAAGGGGGCGCAGATGAAGAAGCGCATTGTTTGCGCCGCATGTATATGGATTTTAGCGTGGTCCGTCGTGGTCGAGTCAGGACGGGTCCGGGCTGACGACGAAGGCCAGCTCCGGCGGGTCGAGGACAAGGCCAACCGCCCGAAGGAGACGTCGCCGGAAGAGGCGGCGCGGCAGGCCGCGGCCGAACGCAAGGAACTGGAACGGCAGCGGCGCCGGGAAGAGGAGCGGGAACGGTGGCGGCGCGCGCATCCGGGCGAGCGGACGCCGGAGGGGGTGGGGGGCGACGGGTCCGACTGGATCTGGAGCGACCTCGCCATGATCGGGCTGATCGCGCCTTTTGCCGGGCCTTATTATCTGCTGGACGACCGTTACGATGAGCCGGTAGGGTTCGAAGCCTATCCGTTCGCCGATGACGCGGAAGGGTGTACCCGCCGGGACGGCCGCGACTGGCTGATGCAGACCCATCTTTCGATCCAGAGCGTTTCCGGAAACATTCTGGCGACGCGCGCCGACGGGTCTCTGAATTTCTGGCAGCGGCTGGCCCTCGAGGGCGCGTACAGCCGGTATGAGGAGCGGCTGAAAAATCACACGGAGATTCTGCGCCTCCGCGAGGCGCTCGTGACGTTCATGTTCGCGCAAAACGAGTTTCTGGATTTTCGTGCCGGCGTCGGATCCCAAGCCATCGATGGCCGGAATTTGAACACGGGCGTCAAGTGGGTTTACCGGATCCGGTGGTTTCACCGGCCGTTTCAATTCAATCTTGACCTTGGCGTCACGACGAATCTGGGGGCGTCGACGCTGTCCGAAATCTCACCGGGCGTGGGCTGGCACGTAGGCCGCTTCGAGTCGCGCCTGAGTTACCGGCGCCTCAAAATCTCCGGCGACCGGCTCGCCGGGCCTGAACTGTCGGTCCGGGTCTGGTTTTAGCGCAAGCCTACTCCAGATTCGACACGTGTCGCGTGTGCCAGACGCGATCGTCGTGTTTCCGCCGGGCGCCGTCGGGTGGCCGGGGAGGCGGATAGGCCGTCATGTTGTGATACGGCATGGGATCGACGGAATCCGGGAAGGCTGTATATAGGTCCATATCCTTGCAGTATCCGTCGGAATGCAGGACGAACGTGCGTGTCCAACCCGGCGGAATCGCCGGAAGGCCCGCCGCGTCAAAGGACAGAACGATTTCCTCGCCGCGCCCCATGATCACAAACCGGTCGTCCACGTCTTTCAGCAGGTCGCGCACGTCGCCGAACCGGGTGAATCGTCCTTCCATGTTTTTGAACGGCACGCCCTGATCGATTCTGTCATAATCGTACAACGTAGGGTCGTCGCCGTCGGGAGAATACTCGCGCGGATAGCCCAGATATCTGAGATCGGCGGAAACGGGCCGGAGAACGCGCCGCCGAATGGCTGCGGCGGGGGTTTCCGTCCCGACGAATATCTGGTCCCAGTAAATCTCCATGTTCGTGTGGATGCGCATCCGCGCGTCTGCGCGGAACGGAAGGGCTGTGATGTCGAACGTCATCATTCGCGGCAGGCCCGCGGGGAACCCCATATCGGCCACGGCCGTTTTCCAGCCGCCTTTCCCGTCCGGTATTTCGATCCTCGGCGGTGACATCGCAAGGCCCGCCTGATGGGCGGCGTAGTTGACATGCGAGTAGGTGTACTCGACCCATCCATGGAGACAGAGCACCAGCGTGTCTGCTGGAGACAGGCGCCGCAGTTCATCGCCGAAATTCACTTCGATCCAGTGGTCGTGGGCGTATCCGACGAACCGGCTGTCTTTTGGAGGCTCGGCATAGCGGCGGTCAACGGAACGAATCCTGTCAAGGACATCCCCGCCGCCTGACGCTCGCGCAGAGACGGGAAAGATTCGCCGGGACAACAGAATCGGCCGGCCGGTCGGCGCGGGTTCCACGCCGCCGAACCGTTCATCCGGGAAAATCTCAATGTTTTCCGGATGGTCGTAGGCGATCAAATAGAGCTGATCCATCCAAGTGACTTCTTCGAGAGGTTCTGCGACTCGCAGAAGATACCGGCCGTCCCGCGGGGCGATCATATCTCGCGGAATGAGCACCCGCTCCGTGGGATCAGGTGGGCCGTAGACGCCGGGAGACAGGAAGAATCCGACGCCGCCCACGCCGAGGAAATCGGTGACGAACGAAAATCGAGCGCCATCCCACGCGAAGAGAATCGGGCAGGACGAAGGTTTTCGATGGATCTTGACGATGCCCCACCGCTGGTTCGCCGGCACCTCCAGCTCGCTTTGAATGACCCCGTCCGGCCACGCGAGCCGCACGTAATCGGCCTTGACGCGCGCCCCCAGCCCGAAATGAACCTGAGGCGGCGGCGATCCGAGATAGCCGGCCGACTGCGTCACCTGGGCCGCTTGAATCGACCTGCCGGTTTTGATCTCGACTCCGAGCCCGGCCACGCCTGCATCCGGACAGCGCACATCGTCTTCCGAGGATTTCAACGGCACCACCGTCAGCCAGTGCCCGTCCGGTTTGGTTTGCGCACGCCATATCTCAGGGCGCATGCCGGCGCGGGCCGTGACGATTTCGAGTACGCCGTCGCCGTTCAGATCCAATGCGAGCGCTCCGCGCGCCGTGGGCGTCGCGCGGGTTGATCCCAATCGCGCCGGCGGCGCGAATTGGCCCATCCCCGCATTCATGAGAATGCGGTGGGCGTAACTTCTCTTCGAGCCGGCGTCGAGCAATACGATGTCCGCATCGCCATCGAGATCAAGATCAGCGGCCATGGCGCCTGCCGATCCGCCGAGTTCCGCCGCCCGTTCAGCAAACACCCTGTCTTCGACGAACCGTCCACGGTCCACATTCAAGAACAATCGCGGAGGCGCCGGGCCTCGGATCAAAAGGATGTCCAGCCGCCCGTTTTGATCGACGTCGGCTGTGACCGCGCCCATGGACGGCGCGGCGTCGGACAAATCAGGGAAACGGTCTGTCGCATCGGTGTACTGGCCGACGCGATCGTTCAGATAAATGCGGTTGGGGGAGCCGGAATTGAGGAGGCAAATATCCAGGTCCCGATCGTCGTCCATATCGAAAAACAAAACGCCCACCGTCACCGCCTGCCCGCCCTCGAGGCGCGCCTCGGGGGCAACGTCCGTGAATGTGCCGTCGCCGTTGTTTCTCCAGAGCGTGTTGGGAGCGCCGGCAGACAATCCGGCCGCGGAACGCGCCGCGGCGTTCGCCACGTACAAATCAAGATCCCCGTCATGGTCGGCGTCGGCCCATGCGGCGCCGACACTGAGGGTCTGTCCGCCTGCCGTCCGGGTTTGCGCGGTCACGTCCGTGAATCGGCCGGCGTCGGAGACGCCGGCACTTGGGGCGTCGGAGACGCTGACCCGGCCGGCGTCGTTTCGGTACAACCGGTTGGGGCCATCACAGGTCAGATAGAGGTCGGGATCTCCGTCGCCGTCATAATCTCCGAAAAATGCGCCCACGGCGTTCCTGCCGTCGATTCCGCTGTTCGGAACAATGGAGAAACGCCCATTTTGAAGACGGTACAACGCGCCTACATGATCGGGGCCCGCGCCGGGAATGTACACCGACAACTCTCCGCGCCCCTCCAGATCGGATGCTGCGAGACCTGGCCCGAAGGCGGGTGCGTCCATTCGGCTGGATTCCGCAGGCATGCCGGGGACGGCGCCGTTATCAGCATTCAGTTGCGCATCGGCGGAGATGTCGGCGTAGTCGGGCGGCTCATCCCGTCCCTGCGATGGTTCCGGCGAAAAAGCGCGAAGTATGTCGGCGTACCGGCCCATTTCTCCATATTTCATTCCCGCAGCGACGCCGGCCCCGGCCGTCTTGAGCGCCCGAAATCTCTGCATAAGCTCACGGGCCCTCTCGATTTCTCCGGCTTCACGGAGAAGGGTGACGAGGCGGTAGCAGGCGGATTCGTGGTGCGGCGCCTGGTCGAGAGTTTGCTCAAAGTGCCTCCGCGCCGCCGCCGGATCGCGGTCGGTCATGAGGACGCCCATCTGATAGTGCGCGTCCGCGTCGCCGGAATCCACCGCCAGCACTGCTTCAAACTCCCGCGCGGCCTCGCGCGCCCGGTTCAGATGCTTGAAGAGCATGCCGAGAGCGAACCGGGCGTGGGCGTCGGAGGGGTCGATGCCGATGAGCCGGGACAATTCCTGTTCGGCCCTGGCGTAACCGGATTCTGTCTGGGTGTTGAGAAGCGCGACGCCAAGATTCAATCGCCCGGCACTCCAGTCAGGGGCGATTCGTACGACCTCCTCAAAGGCCTTCACCGCCTCCTGCGGGCGGTACTGGTCCATCAGCGCGACGCCGCGATTAAAGGGCGAGAAGATGCTGTCGATTTGGGCGGGCGGAATGCCCACAGTGGATGGATCGAGTCTCCCGGCCGGTTCAGGAGGATGCTCATGTTCGTACGAGGACGGCTCTCCACAGCCCGCCATGGCGATCCCAAAGATCAAGACGATCATCGCCGAAGTTTCATTCGACCTGCTCAATCCGGTTCCTCCATCACCACCAGCGTGCCGGCCGCCGCCGGAGCCGAAGAGCTTTTGCCCGACGGCCAGATCACGTCGATCGAGGCCGCGGATTCGTCGGCCCGAAGACCCACATGGACGGTGGGATCGCTCGCGCTCAGATACGAAGCGGCGGTTCTGACTTCGTTGTGAATGGCGCGCGTATCGGTCCGGACGACCACTTTCGCGCCGATGCCCTGCGTGTTGGGCGCGCGGCCATGCAGTCGGATCTTGAGCCATCGCGCGCCGGCGGGGGTTTCATTACGCAAAAGTTCCGCCCACGATCCGGAATTGGAGGCCAGGATGTCGATGTCGCCGTCGTTATCATAATCTCCGAAGGCCGCCCCGCGGCCGACGCGTTTGCGCACGAAACATTCTCCGCAGCGGTCGGCGGCGTTTTCGAAGGTCCCGCGTCCGGTGCCGACAAACATCATCTTTTGCTGCGGATAGGTGATCTCCTGCGAGAATCCCTCTATGTCATCCACCACATGCCCGTTGGCCACAAAGCAATCCAGGTGGCCGTCGTGATTGAAATCGGCGAATCGCGCGGCCCAGCCCACGTGCCGGTAGGTGTCCTCATCGAGGCCCAGGGCGCGGGTCAGATCCGCGAAGAACCCGTTGCCCCGGTTCACGTAGAGATTGTTGAATTCAAACACCATGTTCGTGACGAACAGGTCCTGAAGGCCGTCGCCGTTCACGTCGACGACGTCGACCCCCATCGCCGCCGTGACGACGCCGTCCGGATCGTATGCCACTCCGGCCTCAACGCCGATTTCCACGAACATGCCTCCCTCATTCCGATACAGGAAGTTGGGCGTGGCGTCGTTCGCGACAAACACGTCCTGGTCACCGTCGTTGTCGAAGTCCAGCGCCACGGCCGTCAGGCCCTTGCCGTTCGCGGAGAGTCCCGCGGACGCGGACACATCGGTGAACGTCCCATCGCCGTTGTTGCGGTACAGAACATCCTCCTCGCCCTCAAAATCGCGCGGGCCGGGGAAGGATCGGAATCCGTATTTTTTGGAGAGCGTTGAGACATGGACGTCCTTGCGGTTGACGAGAAATTTGAGGTAATTCGAGACATAGAGATCGAGGTCGAGGTCCCCGTCGTAATCGAAGAAGACCGCGCCGGCGCTCCACCGCGGGCAACCTACGCCCGCCCGGTCGGTCACGTCCTCAAACGTCCCGTCGCCGCGGTTGCGGTAGAGGGTATTGCGGCCGAAGTTCGTGATGTAGAGATCGACGAATTCGTCGGCGTCGTAGTCGGCCGTCGCAACGCCCTGCCCGTAGCTGGCCGCCGTGATCCCCGCCGTTTCCGTGACGTTGCGGAAGGTCCCGTTTCGCTCGTTGTGAAACAGGGCGTGAGTCGCGGCATTCCTGCGGTCCATCAACCCATGTTTGTCGAGTTTCGCGCCGTTGACCAGGAATGCGTCGAGCCGGCCATCGTTGTCGTAATCGAAAAAGGCGCACCCTGAACCCGTGGTCATAAGGACATTCTCGTTTTGTTCCGCCCCGAAGGTATGCCGGAACACGATCCCGGCCGATCGCGCGATGTCCGTGAATTTCGGCGGCGGGTCGGCGGCGGCCGTCGCCGCACAAACCGCCGTGATGGCGACCGTCATCCACAGCCATCGAAACCCCGCGATCCTCATTCCTTTCACCGCCCGTAATAGACGAACGTGAGATACACCGCGTCGCTCTTCGGCGCCATGACGCGGTTCGCCTCCTCGCGATAGGCCAAAAAAACGCTGACGGCGTTGGTGAACGAGTAACTGAATTGATAGAGGGCGGCGGTGTCGTCGGAGTTGTGAGTGGAGGTGTCCCTTCGAACCGATTCAACCTGCCATGAGAGACCGGCATTTTGAAACCGCGGGATGATCCACTCCAGCGTCGCGCGCACGCCGAGCACGTTCGATCTTTGCCCGCCGGTGACCGCGACATACTGCGCGTCGTCGCCGAATCCGTCCTGTCCGCAGGCGACTTGGCCGCTCAGGATCAGATAATCTCCGGACCGGCGGAAAAGGTCATACGCGACGCGCCAGCGCGAGATGGACGCAGCGCCGAACACGGACGGCCCCATGATGGCCGGCAAATCGCCGACCAGGATCGACAGGCCGTTTTGAATGTCCCAGTAGGTCGGCGCGCCCAGCCGGGCTGTGAGCAGGAAGCTCGTGCGTTCGGAAGCCGTCGACAGGCGCGGCGAGTGCAGCCCTTCGCCCAGACCCAATGTCGCCGCCGCCTCCCAGTCCAATTTTCCGAGCGGGCCTTTGATATTCAGCCCCCAGTCCCATTTCAGCCCGAGGTCGGCGGCCTCGAGCGGCAGAAGAAACCGGTGCCGGGGCGCCGTCATCGGATTCATGCCGTACGGAATGACGAACTGTCCGAGCCTCAGGCTCAGCCGCTGCGAGCCGCCCGGATTCCATCGGATCCAGAAATCCTGCGGCGCGAACTTCACGGCGTTCATGCCCCGGTTGTCCTGCATCCGGTCGTACACGATGCGCGGGTGAAGTGTCATGGCCTCCAGCGGCATCCAGCCGCCGAATATCCGGCGATTGAGGAGTGACTCGGTTGAGAACGTCCTGACGTAGTCGAGCCCGATGGAATTACCCGGCGGTCGAGGCGACAGCTCAACGTAGTCTTTCGACCGGTCGCCCGGCGGCAGGCCTGTCGCGCCGTCGAGCGGGAACACGGCTGAGGACACGAATTCAAGGTACAAAAACGATCGACGCACTCCCTCCTCATCCGCCGGAACCGCAGCGCAGGCCGCATGGACGACCGCCGCGATCAGAAGAACGGTTGTCACAGGCCGTGCGTGCCGGACTTTCGTCATGGCGCGACTCGGACGGGTTGGCGCTCGCGGATGGAATGCAGAAACCAGTCGAGCCGCCGGTATTCGTCGTCCACCTTGATTTTTGTGACACCGGTTTCCTCCCAGCTCGATATCCCGGACCAGTACGGCGTCAGGAGACTCAAGCGGCCGGCGCCTTCGGCCGGAGGCGCGGACTCTCTTCCCGCTTGGATGGCGCGCTTAAGGCGGATTGCAGCCGCAACCGCGTCTCCTTCCAACCAGAACAGGTAGCCGGCGAGGTAAAATGCGCCGCCGCATTTGGAATTCGATGCGGCCGCCGCCTCAAGATAACGCCGCGCGCGGGATATGTTTCCGCGCAAAAGGGCGATCTCCCCGATCCTGAGCACGGCGCCGGACTCCTCCTTGTTGATATCGAGCGCCTTCTCGAATTCCCTTTCCGCCTCCGCCGGCTCGAAGGGCGCGCCCGCAACGCCGCATGAGAAGAGCGCGCCGAGCTGGGCATGCGCCCTGGCGCTGGACGGATTGATTTCCGCCAGCCGGCGCCATGTCTCCGCCGCCTCGGCGAATCGCCCGAGTTCGAACAGAACATTGCCGAGGTTATACAGGGAATCTTCGTGCCCGGTGTCCAGCCCCAGCGCGGCGTGGTACGCAGCGTCGGCGCCGGGCCAGTCGCCTTGCAGCCGAAACCGGGTGGCCTGATCATACAGCTTCCAAAACTGCAGAACTTCCGCCTTTCGGTCCGGCGACCACGCCGGGGAAGGAACGGGATCAACTGCGGATGGCCGCATTTTGAGAATGGTCAGAATGATGAATCCCGTGGCAAACCCCAGAGCGAGAAACCCCGCCGCGCGCTTCACGGCCCGTCCATGCCAATCGCCGGCGCTCGGCTGCCCGGCTCCGTGATCGTCACGATCTGATCGGCGCTGACCCATTCCAGCGTCTGCGTCCGTCCGCTTGGCCATGCGACGTCGATCGCGTCGACGCGGTCCGCCGAACCCAGCCCGACCAGCACCTCTCTCGCGGCATTCTGAGAGCAGTACGAGGATCCGGCGCCAGATTCGCGGAGGTAGATATGCGTTCCCGCGCGGAACCGCAATTTCGCGCCGACGCCGTCCCTGTTTCCCTCCGTTCCTCGCAGACGGACTTTGATCCAATGATTGCGGTCCCCCCCATCATTTCGGAGAAGAATCGGGGCGTCACCGTGGACAACGATGAAGGCGTCCGGGTCGCCGTCATTGTCATAATCTCCGATCGCCAGCCCCCGGCCCACGCGCCGCGCCCGGAAGATTTCACCCGATACGGAGCCCACCTCATAGTAACCTCTTCCGGCCCCGGCATTCCAGAACAGCAGATTATTCATCGGCGCAAGCAGGGTGGAGTCGTCTTCGCGCGGAAAGGTGCTGCCATTCACGACCATGAGATCGAGCAGGGCGTCGTTGTCGTAGTCAAGAAACGCCGTGCCCCAGCCGATGTAATCCAGCGCGATCTGTCCAAGGCCATACTGGTCGGCAACATCCACGAATGCCAGCCCGCGCGATTTGCCCTCCATGCGCAAGTCCGCGTAATCGGAGGACATGTTGTTGTAGAGCGCGTTTTCCTGGGCAAGCCAGTGGGTGATGAAGATGTCCTGATCTCCGTCTACATCCCAGTCTCCCACCGCCAGACCCATCGCGCCGCGGTAGTCGGCCACCCAGGCTCTGTGGCTGATGTCCTCGAAGGTTCCATCACCCCGGTTGCGGTACATCGCGTTGTCGGAAACATCATTCGCGACGTAAAGATCAGTCCGGCCGTCATTGTCGAAATCCGCCCAGGACGCCGAAAGACTTCGCCCGGCGGGATTGTCAACGCCGGCGTCCCGGGCCACTTCCGTGAATGTGCCGTCGCCGTTGTTGTGGAACAGAAGATTTCGCTCCGGCTTGTAGGTGGAAGGATTGAGAGACGCGGGAAGCACGGCGTCATATTGCCGGCTCTGCGTGTAGAGGTGCGCCTGCTCGAAACGGTACTGCACGTATCCACAGACGTACAGATCGAGCAGGCCGTCACTGTCATAGTCACCCCACGACGCGCCGGTCCAGAAGCCCTCGAAACGGCCGATGCCCGAACGATTCGAGGCGTCGGCGAAGGCGCCGTCACCGTTGTTGTGAAAGAGGAAGGTGTGGCCGTAGTTTGTCACAACAAGATCGAGCAGACCGTCATTGTCGTAATCGCCCCATGCCGCTCCCTGGCCGACGCTTCGGACATCCAGTCCCGCCCGGAGCGTGACATCCGCGAACGTGCCGTCGCCGTTGTTCCGGTAGAGCGCGTGCCGAGCCGGCGATCGGGCGAACTCTTCCGGCGTCATGGTCAGGCTTCCGGCTTCGTTCACGATAAAAAGATCGATCCAGCCGTCGTTGTCAAAATCGCCCCATGCCGCGCCCGATCCCATGTCTTCCGGGAGCTGGGTTGACCGGGTTCCGTGAAAATGCCGAAACCGGATGCCCGCCGATTCGGTCACATCCAGGAAGGACACGCGCGGATAATTCGCCGGGGGATCGCGCGAAAGGGAATCGATGAGGCCCTCCATTTTTTCGCCCGGCACATACGGTTTCGGCGCAGGTCCCCGCCATATCGCGACGGCGCTCGCGGCGATCGCCAGTCCGCCCAGTACCGCCGTCCGCATCAGAAGCCGCCGGCGCGGCGTGGGTTCTCCGGGACGCAAGGTCTTCCGAGTCAACGCCTCACGATCAGTATCGTTTTTGTGTCCTCCGCCATCGAACTGACGGTCGCCGTCAGTCCGGACGTTTCGCCCATGAGAAAATTGAGGAGGAACTGGTCGATCTTGCGGTAGAGCAGTCGGGCGTTCACGTGCATGCGGCCCGGAGAATCGGGGGGCGAAGGAAAGCTGTACCCGGCGGCGTCGGCAAATCCGGGGAAGACCGACCGCCTGAACCGCACACCGACCATCTCCCACAGATTGTGCCGGTCGATCAGGTTTCCGTACTGGTCCACCGCCTCGGCCTTGAAGATGAACGAGCCGGGTTTGATGAAATGCCGGGTGTCCAGATCGCCCGATTTGTACACGATCCCGCCGCTGTCGTCCGTCACGGTCAGCTCAACCCACGACTGGATGATGTCGAGCGGGCCGGTCGGAAAATCGTGGCCGACCTTGTTGTTGGTGATCACCACCCGGACCGGTGTCTGCTCGCCGGGGGCGACGCGGTCGGGAGCAACCAATTCGATGGGAGTGGCGGGTCCCTCGCGCCATTTATGCGCGATTTCGTTCACCGGGATTTCCCCGCGCAGCCAGCGGACCGTGAGGTCGTGGTGCTCGTCGGCGCCCGGGAGGGCAAGGAGTTTCGGCATGAACTGGTTGGCGCCGAGGAAACGGTGACTTCGGTGTTTGCCGTCCGACGCCGAGCGGTTGTAGTCGAGATCATCGCCGGCGGCCGGCTCGCGCGAGCCGTCCACCAGGGGCATGTGACACTCGCGACATTCGATGGTGCGCGCGGCGTCTTTCCCGTGGTTCCACCGGCTCTTGCGCCAGTTGTCGTACTGGTTCTGGAGCTGGACCCATCCGACGTTGTTGATTTCAGCGTCAATGAACTGCTTGTGGCATGCTGCGCAGAATTCGGGGCTCTTGAACAGCCGGTGACTCAGGCTCTCCGTGTGCTGCCGCGGATAGGCGCGAATCAAGAAGTCCCGCAGGAAGCGCGACGCCGTCCCCTGCTTCAATTCATACATATACCGCGGCGGCTGAACGATCACGTAATTCGCGTTGCCCTTGATGTCCGTTTTCCGGATGGAATGGCAGACCAGACAGGAGACGCCCTCCTGGTAGCCGGCAAGATTGGTCAGATTTTCCGAAAAGACGTTTTTCGCGCCGGAAAACAGCGAGATCGGATCGTGACACCCGCCGCAGTAGCGCGTCGATTCCGGACTGTTCTGTTTTCCCATGACAGCTTGCACCGCCTGAAACGCCGGGTCCATCGCCGAATATCGGTGGGCGCTCGGCTGCCACTCGCGTACGATCTGGTCGTGACAGCGTGCCGTGCCGCACGAGAGAGACCCGGAGATCGAGCGTGCGTCGAATGCGCCGCTGTCGGAGGTCGTCGCGAGGCTCGGGCCGAACGGGCGGTCCCTGCCGTACTTGTAATTGTAATCCGCCGGAAACTCGTTCTTGAACTTCACTTCATCGTAACCATAGGTCCATAGCCCGACCAGACATACGCCGGCGGTTGTCACCAGCACAACGCCCTGCCCGAACCGCTTTTGCGATTCACCGACCGGCGTCCCATGTCCGGCGCCCCGTGCCTTCCGGTCCCTCGTGATAATCAGCGTGACGTGGGGAACGATGGCGGCGATCAGGGCGAACGTGCTGACCAGGTGAACGCGGTCCCAGAAGTGGCTGATCCGCGTGAGAAAGAGCGCCTGAATCATCACCACGATACCCGACGCGCCGCAGACGGCCGCGGATGCCAGGGAAAAGTATCCCGTAAGCTTGAAATGACTCATCAGGGCGGGCTGGTACACCCGCCAGTGCCGGATCTGGTACACGACGTAAAGAACCGCAAACCCGACGCTGGCGATCGTGTGGACCAGTACGGAGACTTGGGCGACGAAACTGAAGGGCAGAAAGGTGATGGCGAGTCCCGTCAGAGTCTCGAGGAGCAGCAGTCCCGATACGAGGATCGCAAGAGGCGAATCCCATTCGGCCGCGCGGTCGACGGTTGAAACATACCTTTCATCGTTCATGACCGCTTCCATTCGTGACAGATGTTGTCATCACGTGCAACGGCGGTAAACGACGTATTTTGCGCATGAAATTCGCGTTATAGGTAGATTTGAAGCGCCCCCTCGCGCAAAGTCAGGATCAAGCCGCTAGGTTAACTCCATCACTTCCCGCCGCTCTGCCTGCGCCATCCGCCGCGCGCGCGCCAGATCGGCGGGGGTGTCGATGCCGATCGAATCATGGGGCGTGACGGCGATGGCGATCGATTGTCCGTTTTCGAGGATGCGCAACTGCTCGAGTTTTTCCGCCTGCTCCAACGGCGTCTCGCGCCACTTGGAAAATTCGACCAAAAACGACCGGCGAAAGACATAAAGGCCGATGTGTTTGAACCATTTCGCCGCCTTCGACCTCTGCGTGTCGCGGTAGAATGGGACCGGGCTTCTCGAGAAATAGATCGCGCGGCCCTTTGAGATCGCCACTTTCGCGACGTTCGGATTTTGCAGATCTTTGACGGGGCACCTCGCCGCCAGCGTCGAGACAGGGCAAGCGGAGGAGAGGAGCGTTCGGACGGCGAGGCGAATGTTGAATGAGGGCTGAAACGGCTCGTCTCCCTGGAGGTTCACGACCACCGGATACGCCGGAAAATACTGCGCCGTTTCCGCGCACCGGTCGGACCCGCTCTTGCACGTCCTGGACGTCATGACCGCCGTCGCGCCGAATCCATGGGCCGCCTTGAGGATCCGCCGGTCGTCCGTGGCCACCACCACCTTCCAGTCCGGCAGGGCCGCCTGGCAGGCTCTTTCGTAGACATGTTGAACGATCGGTTTGCCGTCCAGGGTCGCCAGAGCCTTGCCGGGGAATCGCGTCGATCCGTATCGGGCCGGAATGACGATGAGCGTTGGCTGCGGCAGGCGGGCTCGCATGGGATAAACCTGCGGGACGGCCCGGACCTTCTCAATGATGCTCGAGGTGCTTCGCCCCGGTGTGAGCTGCACGCGGACGACTTTCCCGCCATAGGACCGGGCCACATCGGCCCCCACGATGTCTTTTTCGCTCCAGTCCGCGCCTTTGACGAGGACGTCCGGCCGGATGGCCTGAATGAGTTTGAGCGGTGTGTCCTCCGAAAAGGGAATGATGTAATCGATCATCCGCAGCGCCGACAGGATCGCCGCGCGATCCGCCAGCGTCGCCACCGGCCGCGCCGGTCCCTTGAGGCGGCGGACGCTGTCATCGGAGTTCAGGCCGAGCACGAGAATGTCTCCGCACAGTTTGGCCTTGTTGAGATACTCGACGTGTCCCCGGTGGAGGATGTCGAAACAGCCGTTGGTGAACACGACTTTCTTTCCGGCGCGCTCGGACTTCAGCCGCCGGGCCAGTTGCGGCAGGTAGTAGAATATTCTCGCGGACATTCAGCGGGCGTGGGGCGGGAGGGTCAAACCGCCTCGAGGATTTCCTTCGGCGACGCCACCGCCGTGCCGATTTTCCCGACCACGATGCCGGCCGCGAGGTTCGCGATCTCGAGCCCTGTTCGGAGATCCAGCCCGGCGGCCAGCGCGAGACCGCAGACGGCGGTGACCGTGTCGCCGGCGCCGGTCACGTCGAACACCTCGCGCGCGCGCGTCTGAATGTGCGTCACGCGGTTGTTCGGCTCAAAAAGACTCATGCCCTGCTCGCCGCGGGTGATGAGAAGCGCGTGGAGGTTGAGTTTCTTTCGGATGGTTTTTCCGGCCGACTCGATCTCGGCCTGGGTCCGGAGTTTCCGGCCCAGCGATTCGCCGGCCTCCTTGGTGTTGGGCGTGAGGAGCGTGACCTTCTGATAGGACCAGAAATTCTGGAGCTTGGGATCGGCGACGACCGGCAGGTTCAGCCGGCCTGCGTGGCGGATCAATCTATTGAGAACAGGCTGGCAAATGGCGCCCTTGCCGTAATCCGAAATCACGATCGCGTCGGTGCTCTTCATCGCCTCCACCAGGCTCCGGCACATCGACTCGATCGTTTCCGCTTCCGGCCGGCCCCGCACTTCGCGGTCAATCCGCACCATCTGCTGGCTGCCGGCGATGACCCGCGTCTTGCGGATCGTCGGCCGATCGAGGGACATGGAGGCGCGAAGAACAATTCCGATCGACTCGCACTGCTTTCGGACTTGATCCGCAAAGCCATCCTCTCCGAGAACTCCGATCGCGGTGGGCCGGCCGGCCAGCGCGGCGATGTTGGCCGCCACGTTCAGCGCGCCGCCCAGCCGGTACGACTCCTCGCGAACTTCAACCACGGGCACCGGCGCTTCCGGCGATATGCGCTCCACGCCGCCCCACACGTAATGGTCGAGAATGAAATCGCCGACCACCAGCACGCGGCGGTTCTGAAACCGGGCCAGAATTTTTGAAACTGCAGTGCGTGTCAATTTCATTCGGGGGACTGTAGCACGAAGGTCAAGCGACTGTCCATATTCCGCGGCGCAGAAAAAGGGTCGGGAGGCCCACGTTCAAATGTGTGGTGCGGGCAATCGCCCGCGAGAGGGTGGTGTGATCGTAAGGTGGCATAGCACCCACTCGAACGTGAGCCTCCCGTGCTCGCAAGAGGTCGTATGGATGTCGTAATATAATATAGAATAGCAAATAGCAGTCCCGCCGGAGATGGATTTTCATAACTTCGCTGTTGCTAACAAGTTAAAAAAATAGGCGGGAAAAGGCTTGCGAGTCGACTGTGTAAAATATGCTGCTGTTACCCACCGAATTGCCCAGTTCAGATTTCTTACGCAGGTGAACTTGACCTGCATGATCAAAATAGATAAACATACCGCTTATGAAGACGTATCTTCCTTCAGGAACAGTCTCTGATATGCGGAACTGGTATGTGGTGGACGCGGCCGGGCAGGTTCTGGGCCGGCTGGCCACGCGGCTTGCCACGATGCTGATGGGCAAGCACAAGGCGACGTATGTTCCGAACGTGGACATCGGCGATTACGTGATCGTCGTGAATGCGTCGAAGATTCGCGTGACAGGCCGGAAGGTCCGGCAGAAGATATATTTTCGGCACAGCGGATATCCGGGCGGGCTCAAAGAGCGGACGTTCGAAGAGCAGATGGCCCGGGACAGCAGGCAGGTGATCCGGCTCGCCGTGAAAAATATGCTTCCCAAAAACGCGCTGGGCCGGAAACGGCTCGGCAAGCTCAAGGTCTACGCGCGCGAGGACCATCCTCATGAGGCGCAGTGTCCGAAGCCGCTCGAGATCGGCCGGGCCTGGCCGGTGATGCCGGCGCCAAGGATGTCGCCGTCCCCGCCGTCCGCGACGCCAAGGATGGCGGAGCCTCAGGCGGGGGCACAGGAGGAGAAGGCATGATGGCGGAAGAGCAGGAGCCGACGGCGGCGAACGCGCAGACCGGCGTGCCGGCCGGTCCGGCTGCCGCAGAAGTTGTGGCGCCCGCGTCTCCGGCCGCGCCTGCCGACGTGCCTGTCGACGCGCCTGCCGCCGAGCCGGCTGCGCTGTCCGCGCCGGTCGCGACGTTGCCTCCGCCCGCATCCGGAATTTTTCTGGGGACGGGCCGGCGAAAGACGTCGATTGCCCGCGTGCGGTTGATCCGGCCGGGCACTGGAAAAATCATGGTGAACGGCAAGCGCCTGGATGAGAGATTCCCGAGGCTCCTGTTGCTTGAGCATATCCGGGAGCCCCTCAAAGTGACCCGGCTTGAGAATGCCGTGGATATCGACATCAGTGTCCAGGGCGGCGGTGTCAGCGGTCAGGCCGGAGCGCTCCGGCACGGGATCGCGCGGGCCCTCCTGGCATTTTCCCCCGACCTTCGGAAGTCCCTTCGCCGGGCAGGATGTCTCACCCGTGATCCGAGAGCTAAAGAGCGACGCAAGTGTGGGCTCAAAAAAGCACGCAAAGCTGAGCAGTATTCCAAGCGATAAGCGAATTGCCGTCGGTGTGGTCGGCGCAACCGGCTATACCGGGCAGGGGTTACTCCGAATTCTCGGCCGGCATCCGCGGGTCCGGCTGGCGGTGGCGACGTCCGTCCGGGAGGCGGGCCGGCCCGTCGCGGAGGTACTGCCGGAATTTGACGGGCTTTACGATCTGCGGCTGTGTTCGCTCGATGAGGCAAAACGGCGGCCCGTGGACGTACTGTTTCTGGCGGTGGGGCATGGCGAGGCGATCTCATTTTTGTCCGACTACCCGTATCTCTCGAAAACACGCGTGATCGACCTTTCGGCGGATTTCCGGTTTCGAGATCCGGCGGTCTATCAGTCGGTATACGGCAAGGCCGTGCCGGCCGGCCTCAATCGGAAATTCGTCTACGGGCTGACCGAGGTATTCCGAAAACAGATCCGGCGAGCCCGGTTTGTCTCCAATCCCGGCTGCTACGTAACCAGCGTGCTCCTGCCGCTCTATCCGCTTCTGGCCCGCCGTCTTCTCCGGCCGGACGGCGCGATCGTCGTCACGTCGGCCAGCGGGGTGAGCGGCGCCGGAGCGACGCCCAAGAGCGAAACGCATTTCTGCGAAGTCGCCGGGGATTATTCTCCGTACAAGCCGCTTCGCGAGCACCGGCACCTGCATGAAATCGAGGCGTATCTGTCGCGGTTCGGCGCAAAGCTTGTGTTCACGCCGCACCTTTTGCCGATCAAGCACGGCATCCTGTCGGACATCGCCGTCCGGGTGAAGGATGCGCCGAAATTGCTGGAAGAGAAAATAATGAGCGCATGGCGGAACGCCTATCGCGGGTGCGCGTTCGTCAAACCCGTTGCGCATCTCGTCCGGGTCGCGGAAACCGCCGGGACCAACCTCGCGAAATTTGCGGTGCGGGTCGATCCGGAGACGCGGACCGTTCTGATTTTTTCGGCGCTCGACAATCTCCTCAAGGGCGCGTCGGGCCAGGCCGTTCAGAACCTCAACGTCATGATGGGCTGGCCGGAAGAAACCGGGCTGCTCGGCAGAATCTGACCATGCCGGAAAAAACCATCGAGGTTCTGCTGTCGCCGAAATTCGGCGATGTGCGGGGCTTCGCCTCCATCGGGATGGCGGTGGGTCTCAAGCGGTCCGGCAAGCCGGACTTGGGAATCATTTTTTCCGAACGGGCCTGCTCGGCCGCCGGCGTGTTCACGACCAGCCGCATGGCGGCGGCGCCGGTGGACCACGACCGGGCGGTGCTCAAAAAAAATTCTTCCGGAATCCGCGCCGTGGTCGTCAACAGCGGCCACGCCAACGCTGCCACCGGCGCCGCCGGCCGGGCGCTGGCGCGGCTCATGTCCGAAACCGCGGAACGGAGCCTGCAGGTTCCTCCGAGGTCCGTCCTCGTTTGTTCGACGGGGATCATCGGCGAGCTTCCGAACATCGTTATTCTCCGGCGGGGCATTGAACTGGCGGCCCGGCGGCTGACGGCGGCCGACCGCGATTTTCAGAAGGCGATCCTGACGACCGACAAGGTCGAAAAAGTGGCCGGCGTGAAAGTGCGGCTGGCGGCCGGCCGATCGGCGTCGATCGTGGGCGTGGCGAAGGGCAGCGGGATGATCGCGCCGAACATGGCCACGATGCTGGCCTTCATCGTCACCGACGCGGCCGTCCCGCCCGCCGCCCTCCGCGGCATGCTGCGGGCCGCCGCGGCCGGCACGTTCAACGCCGTGACCGTCGACGGCGACACGTCCACCAACGACACGGTCCTCGCGCTGGCCAACGGCATGAGCGGGGTTGGAATCTCCGCGCGGGCCCGCCCGATTTTTTTCGAAGGCCTTCGACAGGTCTGCGAGCGCCTCGCGTGGAAACTGGCGGAGGACGGCGAGGGCGCGACCAAGGTGGTTGAAGTGCTCGTGCGCGGCGCGCGAACCGCGCGGTCGGCCGCGCGCGCGGCGAAGACGGTGGCGGAGTCGCTCCTGGTCAAGACCGCCATGCACGGCGAGGACCCGAACGTCGGCCGGGTCCTGGCGGCCCTGGGCCGAAGCGGTCTAAAGGAGGTTCAAGCCGACCGCATCGACGTTTCGTTCAACGGTCTTCGCGCCGTGTCCCGCGGCGTGCTGGACCGGACGCATCCGGCGCCGGCGCTCAAGAACGCGCTGCGGCCCAAACAGGTCCGGATCGAAATCGATCTTCACGCCGGTCCGGGCGCCGGCCGGTCCGTCACGTGCGATTTGTCGGCCGAGTACGTCCGCATCAATGCGGAGTATCATACGTGATGACGCATGGCCCGCCTCCTCGTCCTCATCCTGACGTTTTTTGTCGGATTCATTCCCCGCATCCGTAAGATCGCGCATACCAACCTCCGAATCGCCTTTGGCCCCGCCGGCCGGCGGATCTACGCGCGGTCCCTCCTCCGGCTGGCCGACAACGTCTGCGCGCTTCTCAGCGCCTGCCGGAAAAATCCAGCGCGGCAGCCCCCGATCCGATTTGACGCGCAGGCGCTCGCGAATGTGCCGGCCCCGCCGCCGTGGATTTGCGTCACCGGCCATCTGGGACCGATCGACCTGCTTTCAAAATTTTCCCGGGTCTTCAACAGTCCCATGGCCGTCGTGGTTCGCCCGCCGGACAACTGGATTTTCCGGAAGATCCTGTCGTGGGCTCGCCGGAGGATCGGCGTCGAGACCATCGAAAAGCGGGATGTGATCCGGGCGGCGTATCGCGCCGTGAAAGAGGGGAAAACGGTTGCGATCATCGCGGACCACAATGCCGGCTACCAGGGCGTGTTCCTGCCGTTCCTCGGGTTCCCCGCGTCGACCACGCGCCTGCCGGCGGTCCTCGCGCTGCGGTTCAACAAACCCATGGTCATGGGATTCATTCGCAGGGACGGCGCGGAGTTTCTGGCTTGGATCGAAAAGGTCATCGTGCCGGACCCGGACGCGGACCCGAAGGAGGAGGAGCGGCGGCTCCTGAGCGAAATGAACGCCGTCTTCACCGACGTCATCCGCCGGTATCCCGACGAATGGTTCTGGTTTCACCGCCGCTGGAAGACGCGCCCGGGCGACCGCGAGGCCAGCATCCTCAGATGACCGCGGCCGGCCTCTCGGTGTTCGTGCTCGCCAAAAATGCCGAGCGGGACCTCGCGGACTGTCTGGCCACCGTGCGGGAAATCGCGGACGATACGGTGATCGTGGTCGACGCCGCCACCCGCGACGCCACCGCCGACGTTGCGCGATCGATGACGCCCAAGGTCTTTGTCCGTCCCTTCGACGGATTTTCGGCCATGAAAAGTTTTGCGCTGTCGCAATGCGCCGCCGAATGGGCCCTGAACCTTGACACCGACGAGCGGCCGACGCCGGATTTGACGGCGGAAATTCGGCGGGTCAAGGAGGGCGGGGGCCGGTCGGTGAACGGCTACTGGGTCAACCGGCTGCCCTTTTTTTTGGGCAAGCCCATCCGGCATGGCGGCTGGTTTCCGGACTGGGTGATCCGTCTGGTCCGGCGCGAATTCGCCGCGTATCCTCACCGGTCGGTCCACGAGCGGTTGGAAGTCTCTGGCCGGACGGAGCGGCTCGGCGGATTTCTGAATCATTATACGGCCGCCACATGGCGCGGGTTTCTCGACAAACAGCGCCGGTTCGCCGGACTTGCGCCGGTGGTGCCGTCGGCCCTGGCCCGCTGGACGCGCCCACCCGCCGCGTTCCTGAAGAGTCTCGTGTTTCGGATGGGCCTTCTGGACGGCTGGCGCGGGTGGGCGGTCGCGTATGCGCAGGCGTATCATGTCTATTACAAGTACGGTCCGCGCGGATGAATATAATTTTTAATTTTGTCTGAAGTTTGCCGAAGGGTTATTTGGAGTGTATAATTTAAAATATTCATGACAGGCATGGATCGGATTTTGAAACTTCTTAAAATTGCTTCGCTGACCGGCGTGGCGCTGGCGTTGGGATTGATCGTCGGAAAAGGCATCTCCGCCTACACGGGCGCCTCCGCCACTGTTTCGGCCACGGCCGAACCGGCCGATACGTCCGCCCTGCCGTCGTCCGTCATGGCGGCGCCGGAGTCCCCTGCGCCGGACACCGCAGCCGCAACGTCGCGCCCGACCATTTCGAGCAAGGATTTCGACCGCATGAGCCAGGACATGCGCCGGGCCGTGCGGACATTTCAGGGCGGGGTTTCCATCTACGTGAAGAACCTGGAAACCGGCAAGGAATGGGCGTACAACGCGGACGAAAAAATGCCGAGCGCCAGCCTCATCAAACTGCCGATCATGATCGGCGTGGTTGAGAAAATCGGCAAGGGAGAACTCAGTTTGGACCACCCGATGGTACTCACCCGGGAAGCCCGCCGGTCCGGTTCGGGCCACATCAAGTGGCGGCCGAACGGCGAAGTCTTCACGATCGGACAACTTCTCGAAGAGATGATGGCCTACAGCGACAACATCGCGCAGGAGTTGCTCATCCGGGCTGTCGGGATGAAATATCTCAGGGAGCGTTTTGCCGCGTTCGGCCTGACCGCCACCAACATCACCCGCGAGGGATTGTCGCTGGCCCCGAGGACCCGGATAGAAAATTACACAACCGCCCGAGAAATGGGAATGCTCCTGGAACAGATATATCGCGGCCAAAAATTCGGCGGGGACTCCAGCGCGCGGATGATTGAGCTCATGAAGCATGCCAAGTACAACGACCGCCTGCCGAGGCAATTGCCGGCGGGCTGGACGATCGCCCACAAGACGGGCCTCCTGCGGCGCGCCTGCCATGATTGCGGCATCGTCTATTCCCCCGCGGGCGACTACATCATCTGCGTTCTGACAAGGTCCGGCCGCAGTTACCGGGACGCCAAGCGGTTCATCTCCAAAGTCGCCGCGATCAGCTACCGGTATTTCGAAACGCCCACCGGCGCCGTCGCCTCCACCTCGGGCTTGCCGTCCCGCGCCGTCTTCAAACCCGCCTCCTGACCCGCCCGCCCGTTTGACGGGCGTGTGGTTTCTTAGTATATCCGATACGTTCTTCTTTTCGGGCGCATAGCTCAGCTGGTTAGAGCGCCTGCTTCACACGCAGGAGGTCCGAGGTTCGAGTCCTCGTGCGCCCATTGATTCATACCAACTTACGTTTTCCGCTGTTTGCCGCTTTTCGCCGTTTTTGGCCGTTTTTTGAACATCCGGCTTAGGCCACGCTTAGGCAAGATTCCCCCAACGGCAATGAATAAAGGCTGGATAACCGGTTGACGGATACCTGGCTGTCAGCTTTCAATTCGTCACCCATTAGTGACATGTTGGTCGGAACGCCGATTCTCCACCCGTCGGGTGGGGAATCCGCCGAATTGGCGAGGGCAGGAAAAAGATCATTCCGTGGGTAACCTGACGTCGGCTGGGAATTCCTACCAATCTATGGGGTTTTCTATCCAGCCTCCATGTTTGTTTGACACATGCTTGTCGTGCGTGAACAGAGTGGATCAACTTTTATGGGTCTTCCGGTTTTCCTGTGGGTAAAAGAGAGGCATTTTATCGGGAGACGCGCCCCCTCTCCCGAACCCTCTACCCCACATTCCCCCTT
>Ga0156236_140_pt1 | contig 123045 bp, 35 predicted proteins | sample RifCSPlowO2_12_FD_107883 | JGI IMG/M metagenome (GOLD analysis project Ga0156236, IMG submission 107883) | Candidatus Lindowbacteria bacterium RIFCSPLOWO2_12_FULL_62_27
TATTACGATCGTGTCCTCGACGCCCCCGCCTCGCACGATCACCGTCGTACGCGTGTCCACGTTCGAGCCGCGCACGATCAGGACGACCTTCGAAGATCGTGGCAGCACCGTGTCGCCGCCGGCGGCTACCGCGATTGCCTTGCCTGCCGTGTCGGCGCCGTTCACGCTCACCTGCCCGCCGCTGCGCACGCTCTTGTTGCCGACGGCGTCTGTCGCCGTCGCGTAGATCACATTGTCGCCCTGCGACAGAGTCACGGTCGTCGTCCATTCGCCTGTCGTCGCGCTCGCCGTCACTGTGCCCTTGTCCGTGCCGTTCACGTTCACCGTTACGGTCGCGCCCAGTTCCGCAATGCCGGCCACGGTCTGCGTCGTGGCGGACACCGCAAGGTTGTCCGGGCTGGTAATGCGTGGCGTCGGCGGCGCCGTCAGGTCCGCGACCACCGTCAGTTCCGCCGATACGACGTCGTTGACGGTCGGGTCCTGCGCGATCAACTTCACTTTGTACGTCCCCTCCGTCGCGTAGGAGCCCGTGTCGGTCCGGCCGTTCCACGTGAAGGTGTAGGTGTCGGCGGCGCTGGGTTTGGTCACGTCCGAATCGGCCCGGATCGTCCGGACGATCGAGTCGGACGAATTCAATACCTGCAGCGTCAGGAGGGCCGCCTTGGTCGTGCTGAATGACACGATTGTCTCGTCCTTCACGCCGTCCCCGTTCGGGCTGATCCGCGTCTCCGTTACGGCGAAATTGACGATCTGAAGCACCGCGCTCTGCGCGCGCAACGCCGCTGTCTTGATCTCCAGATTGCCCGACAGGTCCTGCACGGTGACCTTCACGTCGTAATCGCCGTCGGCAATGCCGCTGGGGCCGGCCGTCGCCGTGTAGTCGCCCGAGCCGGCAAAGGGCGGCTGGTAGACCAGGTCCTGAACTTTCGCGCCGTCTTTCTTGAACAACTCCACCCGCATGTTGCCGCCGGGCTTGGTCCGCAATTCAAAATCGAAGTTCGAGGCCAGCGCGGCGTTCGAAAACTGGCCGCTGACGCCGGTCACGGTCGCGAATTCCGTGTTCACGTCGTATACCGTGTTGACCGGGTCCGACGACGACAGCGTGACGGGCGCCGACTGGATGGTGGCGCCGGTGGCGTCCGTGCCGTTGACCTGCAGCGTCAGGCTCTGGTTGCTGATCTTCGTCTTGACGAACTGCAGCTTCGACGGTTTCGACGGGTTCACCGGCCCGAAGAGCGGCGTCATGCTTCCAAAGGCGTCCCCGGCGTTGTGGAAGAAGTTGATCCGCTCGAGGAGTTCGGAGCTTTCGACGTTTGACACGGTGACGGTGATGGTCGCGATGTCGTTGAGGTTGTCGTTGTTGGGGGAAAACGGGTTCGGCGTGACGCCGGTGATGACCACCGTCGGCAGGATCGTGTCGAGAATGACCTGGCCCAGCTTCTGTTTCGTCTGATTCCCGCTTACGTCCGTTGCCGTGATCCAGACATCGTAGGTGTTGTCCGCCACGCCGCCGTCCCACTCGAATTTCACCTGGCCGCCGATGCGCAGCGCGCCCACCGACACCGTGTCCAGCGCGTTCTCGGGACCCGCCGCGCCCGCCGACGTGATTACGATGGTGCAGTAGGCGTTCTCCGACAAAAGAAACAGGATGTGGGCTGTGTCGTTCACGCCGTCGCCGTTGGGCGAGAAGGGATTCGGCATGATTGAAGCGTCCGAAACGTTGGGCGAGATGATGTCGGTCGCGCCGGTGTCGTACAAGACCGTGATCGTGTCCATGGCTACGGAAACGTTTCCGGCCGAATCGATCGCGCGCGATACGATGTAGACCACGGTCTCGCCGTACGCGCCGCTCACGCCGAGCTTGGTCCAGTTGATGTAATAGGACCACGCGGTCGTCCCGGTGGCCGTGTCAAAGGACAGCGCGCCGCCCGCGCCGCCGGTGTCCAGGCCGATTTCGACCCGCACCACGCTGGAGGTCGTGTCGCTTGATTTGCCGGACATCGTGAAGTTCAAGTTGAACTGCTTGTTCGTGGCCGGGAACAGGATCAAGGCACTCGGCGGGGTGGTGTCGAAGGTGAATTTCCGGGTGAAGGTCCCCGAATTGCCGGCTTTGTCCTTGCGCGTCACGCTGATCTCGTACTGGCCGTCCTCGGAGGCCGTGTCCAGGGGGTTCGACAGCGTCAGAATCACCGAATCGCCGCTCGAAGTCTGCGTGGCCGAGATCAACGCCACGCCCTTCGTCAAGGTCACGATCGACGACACGCCGTCCACGCCGGAAAAACTGTCCACCAGCGCCACCACGAAACTGTCGATCCGTACGTTGAAGAGTTCGGCCTCGGTGATGTTGTCGGTCGTGCCGTTCCGCAGGATGTTCGCCACCAGGGGTGCGGTCGCGTCGAAGACGATGGCCGTCGTCTCCTCCGTCATCACGTTGCCGCCCTTGTCCCCCGCGCGGATGTTTACGCGGTAGACGCCGTCCGATCCGCCCGTCTTGGTCAGCGGGCTGATCAGCGTGAGGGTGGCGGCGGACACGCCGTCGTTGGTCATCGTGCCCTGCAGCACATTGCCGCCGGCGTCCAACAGTCGGATGAGAACGCTGTCAAAACTGATCCCCGCGCCCACTTCGGTGAACGTCGCCTGGATCTGCGTCACCGTGTCGGTCACTGTCGTGTCCACGGCGGTGACGGTGTCGGCGCCTGCCAAAAGCGTCGTGCGCGCCGGCGCCTGCTGGTCGAAGACGAATCCGCGGCGCTCCACTTTCTGGTTGCCGGCCGCGTCCAGGGCGGCTACGGTGATGTCGTAGGCGCCGGATGCGGGCGTCGAATCGGTGAGCCGGAAGACCAGGAGAGAATCGCCGGCGTTGCTGAGCGAGCCGCCGATGGTCTGGCCGGTCGTCAGGTTCGTCAGCGTGATGACGCTGGCGCCCAGGCTGACGCCGCCGCGGTACTTGAATCCCAGCTCGCCCGCCGTCTGGCTCGAGGAATCCGTCATCTGTACGGCCACGGTCTCGATCGTCGCGCCGGCGCCGAAGAGCCGGCCCTCCGAGATCGAGTCGCCGCCGCCCTGGTTGTTCACCCAGAAAAATCCGTCGATGACGCTCGGGCCTACGCTGTCCACCACAAAAGAGTCCGTCAGCGTTGTCGTGTTGCCCGCGTTGTCCTGCGCCACCACATAGATGCCGTACACGCCGTCCTTCTTGCCGTCCCCCACGACGTCCAGCACCAGGTCCATCGTGATCTGGTCGCCCGGCGTCGGGCCGTTGTTGGTCAGCGTGACGCCCTGATTGACGGCCTCGGGATTGACGAGGCGCGCGCCGCCGGTGGTCGCGTTGATGTTCAGGCCGGCGTTCTGCCCGGTTGTGCCCGGATCGACCAGCTTGACCTTGACCTTGCCGATGCCTGTCCTGACCGTCGAATCAAAACTCGAGATGATCTTCGTCGTCGCCGCCTGGCCGGGCTTTGTGTCTGATTCGACCGACAGCCAGTCCGTCGTCGTGAAGGCTGGCGGCGTGGCGTCGTAGACGAATTTGTCCGTTGTGCCGACGGCCTGCGTGTTGCCGGCGTTGTCCACGGCGGACGCCGAGATCGTGTATTCGCCCTCGCCGCCGCCCACGAGCGTGCTGTTCGGAATCCGCACCTGCCACGTGTCGAACCCGCCGCCCGATACGGAGGTGTCGATCGAGCCGCCGGCGTCCGTCGTCTTCGCCGTCGTCACCGACCCGTTCGGCGCTGTCACCTGCACGTCCACCCGAACGAGACCCCCGGTCTTGCCGGCCGGCGTGCTTCGGCCGATCACCACGAGGTTCTCCGAGGCGCTCTGCACGCTCTTGCCGTTGAACGGCTTCGCCTGGCTGCTCAGCTCCTCCTTGACCGTCGTGATCGTCGTCACGGGCGCGGCGTTGTCCAGCCGGAAAAAGACGAATTGATCGTCCGCACGGACCTCCAGCGACAGGCCGGTCGCGTCGCTGTCGCCGGACTTGACGCCGATCGTGTCCAGCCGCGTGAAATCGATCGGTCCGACCACGGACTGGCCGATCAGCGTTCCTGTATCTATGACGATCGTGTCCTCAAGACCGCCGCCCCGCACGATCACCGTCGTCCGCGTGTCCACGTTCGAACCGCGCACGATCAGCGCGACTTTGCTCGCGCGCGGCAGTACTGTGTCGCCGCCGGCGGACACCGCGATCGCCTTGCCCGCCGTGTCGACGCCGTTCACGCCGACCTCCCCGCCGCTCCGCACGCTCTTGTTACCGACCGCGTCCGTCGCCGTGGCGTAGACGACGTTGTCGCCCTGCACGATCCCCACGGTCGCGCTCCACGCGCCGGTCGTCGCGTTCGACGTGACGGTGGCGACGTCCGATCCGTTGACGTTGACGGTGACAAGCGCGCCGGCTTCGACCGAACCGCTGATGGTCTGGCCGGCGGCGGAAGTCGCGAGGTTGTCGGGCGTGAAAATCTGCGGGGGCGCGGGGCGCTCATTGTCGAGGGTGACGTTGCCGCTGGCGGTCAGGATCTGGCCGTTGCCGCCGTCGATGGCCGTGACTTTCCAGTAGTATGTCTTCGTCGCGTTCGGGCTTAGGATGCCGCCGGTGTCGGTCTTGCCCCGGAAGATGAACGACTTCGACGCCGGAAAGACGTTGACGGTCACGCTGTCGTTGAAGACCGCGGTCGTGTCGCTCGGGTTCGCAAAGACTTGGAACAGCACCGTCGCGCTGTCCTTCGCGCCGTCCGACGTGAACCGGATGGTCGTGAAATCGTTCTGCGCGTCGCCGTTCTCGGGGCTGATGGTCGCCGGGGTGATCGAAACGCCGGTCAGCGAGAACGGTGTGATGTCGATCTGCACTTCACTCGAGGCCTCCGACGTCAGGCCGTGCCCGTCCACCGCGGTCACCACGATCCGGTACAACCCGTCTGGAGGCGTCGGCGCGCCGGAACCGGTCCACGTCACGAGCGAGTCGGTCACGTCGCCCGGCACGTTGACCAGCGTCGCGATCAGCGCGCCCGTCGTCTTCGCGTAGACCTCCACCCGGCTGCTCACGGCGCTCACGGTCGTGTAGCGGATCGTCGTCACGTCGTCCTGGCCCGGGGTGGCGGGCGAGGGACTGAACGGATTCGGAATGGGCGACTGCGTCAGCGTCAGCACGGGCGGCAGAACGTCCTTGATGCCTTTTACCGTCACGCTCGTCTTGTTGCCGCTCCGGTCGGTCACTCGTATTTCAAATGAGTAGGTGTCGTCCAGCACCAGGTTGCCGTTCACATCTTTTCCGTCCCACACGATCGCGTTCTGGCCCGCGCCCTGAGTCACACCGTTGGTCGGGACCGTGTCGATGAAGGTCCCGTCGCTGGACTTGATCACCACGAGCGCGGTGTCGACGGTTTCGTTCAATACATATTTGATGGCCGCGCCGGCCGCGCCGAACACCCCGGGATCGACCACGGCGTCGCTGATCTGCGGCGCCGTCACGTCGGTGATGCCGGTGTCGTACCGGATCGTCAGCGTGTCGCTGAGCGCGCCGGTGTTGCCGGCGGCGTCCACGGCGTAGGCGACGATCTTCCAGTCGCCCAGCGTGTCGCCGAGGAGCGTGAAGTTGATGGTGCCGATCCAGGAGGCCGCGCCGGAGGCCTGGCTGTCCTGCTTCAGCTTCGTGATCTGGCCCATGTCGGTGTCCGGAACGTAGACCCGCACGAATACCTTCGCGACGCTGCCGGTCGTGTCGCTCGCGGCGCCGGTCACGGCGATCGGCCCGATGTTGAACTGCGTGTTTTGCGCCGGCGTCACGATCCGAGCCTGCGGCAGGTCCTTGTCGAACACGAACGTCGCGGTTTCGCTCATGTAGTTGCCTGCCGCGTCAGCCGCCGTCACCACGATCGTACAGACGCCGACCTCCGACGCAAGGTCGAGGATGTTGCCCCCGCTCAGTTGCCGGCCCAGCGTGTCGGCGCCGGCCTCAAAGACCAACGTGCCGACTTTCTGGTTGGCCGCGTTGTAGAAGGTGAGGGTCGTGGTGTCGTTGTAGCCGGTGACGTCGGTGACCCGGCCGTTCGGGCTTGTCACGGTGTCCACGAGGTCGACGCCGGCGAACACGACGCTGTCATTGTAGGCCCGTGTCGCCACGTGGACGGTCTGCAGGCCCGATCCGGTCTTTGTCACCGGGATCGTTTCGGTCACGCTCGCGCTCGAGCCGTGGACCAGCACGAAATCCTGCAGGGTGGGTTTCACCGTGTCATAGCGGAGAATGCGCGTGTCTTCTAGAATGTTGCCGGCGCGGTCTGTCACCCGCACCCACAGGGCATAATCGCCGTCCTGCGTGCCGCCGGTCGCGCGGCCCAAGCTGAGCGAGCTCACGTCGATCTGCGCGGCGACGCCGCTCGCGTTGAGGGACAGGGTCGTGGCCGGCTCGGTGAAGGCGCTGTCGCCGTTTTCATCCCAGATCCATTTGAGTTCCGGCGGCGTGTCGGAGCTGACGCCCGTGACCGTGTCGCCCACCCGGACGGTGATGCTGTCCAAGCGGTTCATCTTCGCGCCGGTGTCGGGCGAGATCGTGAAGAACGGCAGTTGCGCATCATATTTGAACGTCCGTTTCTCCGTCCGCTGGTTGCCCGACTGGTCAAAGGCCGTCACCTGCACCTCGAGGTCGCCGCTGATCGGGGTCGAGTCGGTCAGCCAGAAAATCACCAGCGAATCGCCGGCGCTGCTCACCACGCCCGATACGCTCTGGCCCGTGGTCTTGTTCGTCGCGCTGATGGAACTGCCGGAGAGGTTGACGCCGCCGTTGAATTTGAAACCGAGGTCGGTCGTGACCTGGCTCGACGAATCGGTGATCTGGACGACGATCGAGTCGATGACCTGCGTCGCGCCGAAAATCTGGCCCTCCGAGATGGTCGCGCCGCTGCCGCGCTCGTTCAGGTAAAAATTGCTCCCGACCACGGTCGGGCCCACGCTGTCGATCACGAAGGAGTCCCGCAGGGTCGCCGTGTTGCCCGCGTTGTCCGACACCACCACCTGCACGCCGTAGACGCCGTCCTTCTTGCCGTCGCCCGCCACGTCGAACACCAGGTCCAGCGTGACTTCGTCGCCCGGCGTCGGGCCGTTGTTGCTCCGCACGATGCCGACGTTCGCGCCGGCCGGATCGATCAGACGCGCGCCGCTCGTCGTCGTGTTGATGTCGACGCCCGCGTTGTTCTGAGTCGTCACGGGCGGCGCGGGGTCGGCGAATTTCAGCTTCACCTTGCCCACGGCCGTGCGGACGGACGTGTCAAAACTCGTCAGCGTTTTTGAGCCGGCGGCCGTGTCGAGCACCACGATCGCGGCGGTCGAGGCGAAGGCGGGGGCGGTCTGGTCCAGCGTGAAGGTGGACACGGTGGAACTGTCCAGGTTTCCGGCGTTGTCAATCGCCACCGCCACCACCTGATAATCTCCGTCGCCGCCCGCCACCAGCGTCGAGTTCAAAATCCGCGCTACCCATGTGTCAAACACCGCGCCCGCGTTCGTGTCCGGATTGTTGATCCCCGGAAACTCCGTCGTCTTCACCGTCACCGTCGTCTTGTTCGGCAGGGTCACCGTCACGTCGAGCCGGGCCAGCCCCCCCGTCACGCCGGCCGGATTGCTCCGGCCGATCACGAGGACGTCCTCCGTCGCGTCCAGCGTGCTCTTGCCGTTGAAGGGACTCACCTGGCCCGACGCCTCCTCCCGGATCGTCGTGATGCTCGGTTTCGGCGCCACATTGTCCAGCCGGAAAAATACGTATTGATCCTCTGCGCGCACCTCCACCTGCAGGCCGCTGGCGTCGCTGTCGCCTGACTTCACCACAATCGTGTCCAGCCGCGAGAACTCGACGGTCCCCACCACTCGCTGGCCGATCGTCGTCCCCGTGTCGAGCACGATCGTGTCCTCCTGAGCGCCGCCCTTCACCACGACCACGGTCCGCGTGTCCACGGTCGACGCGCGCACGATCAGCACGACCTTGCTCGCGCGCGGCAGAACCGTGTCCGCGCCCGATTCGAGACCGATCCCCACGCCTACGGTGTCGCTCACACCCGCCAGATTCACCTGCCGGCCGCTCCGGACGCTCTTGTTGCCTACCGCGTCCGTCGCGGTCGCATAGATCACGTTGTCCCCCTGCGCGTTCGACACCGTCGCGCTCCATAACCCGGTCGACGCGTTCGCCGTCACGGTCCCCACGTCCGTCCCGTTCAGGTTCAGCGTCACGCTCGCGCCCGGATCCGCCGATCCGCTCACCGCCTGATTCGCCACGGACACCGCCAGATTGTCGGACGTGAAAATTTGCGGAGGCGCCGGCTTCGTAAAATCAACCACGATCGTGGTGTCGGACGTCACCACGTCGTTCAGCGTCGGATCCAGCGCGCTCAGCTTCGCCCGGTACGTTCCTTCCGTCACCACAAGGCCGGCATCGCTCTTGCCGTTCCACGTAAACGCGTACGGCCCCGCCGCGCTTGGCTGGGTGGCGAGGGTGTCGGATTTCAGCGTGCGGACCACGGAATCGGCCGCATTGAGGATCTGGAGCGTCAGGAGCGCCGGTTTCGTCGTCGTAAACGATATGATCGATTCGTCCTTGATGAAATCGCCGTTCGGGCTGATCCGGCCTTCCGTGACGGCGAAAAAGTTGATCTGCAGCCGGGACGAGGCGGCCGTCACATCGGCCTTCTCCACGGTCACGTTCCCGCTGTTGTCCTGCGCACGCACCACCAGCACGTAGACCCCGTCCGACAGCGTGGTGGAGCCTTGCGGGAAGGTCACAAAATACGTTCCGTCGCCTTTGAAGACGGGACTGAACGTCAGATTGTCCTGTCCGGAAATTACATTTCCGGACGGATCCTCCGCGCGGACGGTCACGGCGCCTTCCGATGAAAACACGATGATGGGAATGCCGGTTTTGCCGTCCCAGGCGGTCTGGCTGGCGCCCGTGACGGACGCGACGGAGATGGCGTCGATTTTGGAGAATTTCTGGCTCGTCGAAATCGTGCCGTTCGCCGGCAGGGACACCGTCGGGTTGATGCTGTTGCCGTTTTCATCAATGCCGACCACCTGGATGTTCACATCTCCGTTGGCGGGCATCTGCCCGGACCCTACAAAAAAGACGCGGGCCGGCGAAACCAGCGTCCGGGGCAGGGTGAAATTGCCGGTGGTTCCGAGGTTGGTCGAACCTTGCTGGGTGGCCAGATCGGACACGGACAGCGTTCCGATATCCTCGCCCTGGACGCCGGCGACGGAAAACGTCATGGTGGTCGCGTCGTTGATGTTGTCGTTGTTGGGCGAAAACGGGCTGGGCGAAATGCTCGTGATGGTCACGACGGGCAGAATCGTGTCGAGCCGGATCCGGCCCAGTTTTTGCGTGATCTGATTGCGGCTCGCGTCCACCGTCACGATCCAGATGTCATACGTGTTGTCGAGCAGCCCGCCGTCCCAGGAGAACTTGACCAGGCCCGCGGATTTGGACACGTTGACGGCAATCGTATCGAGGGCGTTTTTGAGGTCGGTGGAGAGCGTGCTCAGGACCAGCAGGGTGCAGGAGGCGTTTTCGGACAGGACAAAGACAATATCCGCGGTGTCGTTGACGCCGTCGCCGTTCGGAGAGAACGGGTTGGGGGTAATGGAGACATTCGACACATAGGGAGGCGTGATGTCCGAGGCGCCGGTGTCGTAGAAGATCGTGAGGGTGTCGGCGGGAACCTCCGCATTGCCGGCCGCATCGACCGCACGGGTGACAAGGATGACAAAGGTTTCTCCGTATTGCGACTTCACGCCCAGTTTGGACCAGTCGATGAAGTACGACCAGTTCTGCGCGCCGGTGGCGGTGTCAAACTGCAGGACACCGCCGGCGCCGCCCGTATCAAACCCGATTTCGACCCGGCTGATCGATGAGGTCGTGTCCCGCGCGGTTCCCGAAATGGTGATGTTGGAGTTGAATTTCTGGTTGCTCGATGGATAGACGAACGCGGAGGAAGGCGCGGTCGTGTCAAACGTGAATGTGCGCGTGAAGGTGCCGGAATTGCCGGCGCGGTCCTTCCGCGTGATGCTGAGGATATAGGGGCCGTCCTCGGGGGTGGTGTCCAGCGGGTTGCTCAACGCCAGGATCACGGAATCGCCGGCCGTCGTCTGCGTGGCCGTGAGCGTCGTCACGCCTTTCGTGAGCGTCACGATGGCCGACAGGCCGTCCACGCCGGAAAAACTGTCGACGAGCTGGACGACAAAACTGTCCACCCGGACGTTCAGGATCCGGCTGTCCGTGATGTCGTCCGGCTGGCCGTTGCGCAGAATGCTTAAAACCGCCGGCGGCGTCACGTCGTACATGATCGTCGTCGTCTCCTCCGTCATCACGTTGTTCGCCTGGTCGGCGGCCCGGATGTTCACGCGGTAAATGCCGTCCGAGCCGCCGGTTTTCGAAAGCGTGGTGACCAGCGTGAGGGTCGCGGCGGACACGCCGTCGTTGGACATCGTGCCCTGCAGGGCGTTGTTGTTCGCGTCAACCAGCCGGATCACCACGCTGTCGAAACTCAGGCCGGAACCGACTTCGGTGAAGGTCACTTTCACCGCCGACACCGTGTCCGTCACGATGGTGTCCGAAACGGTGACCGTCTCCGATCCCACGATCAGGGCGGTCCGGGACGGCGCCTGCTGGTCGAAGGTGAAGCCTCGCTTTTCCGTCTTCTGATTGCCGGCCAGATCGAACGCGGCCACCAGAATCTCGTAGACGCCGGAGGCGGGGGTCGAATCGGCCAATTGGAAAATCAAGAGCGAATCGGTCACGCTCGACAGCGTCCCGCCGGCGCTCTGGTTCGTCGTCTTGTTCGTCAGCGTGATCAAACTGGCGGCCAGACTCACGCCGCCGCGGTATTTGAATCCCAGATCGCCCGCCACCTGGCTCGACGAATCGGTGAGCTGGACCGCGATTGTCTCGATCGTCGCGCCCGGGCCGAACAGCCGGCCCTCCGCGATCGAGTCGCCGCCGCCCTGGTTGTTCACCCAGAAAAACCCGCCAACCACGCTCGGTCCCACGCTGTCCACCACAAACGAGTCCGTCAGCGTCGTCGTGTTCCCCGCGTTGTCTTGCGCCACGACGTACACGCCGTACACGCCGTCCTTGCGGCCGTCGCCCGCTACGTCGAACACCAGGTCCATCGTCACTTCGTCCACCGCGTTGTTGCTCAAGGTCGATCCGATGTTCGACCCCGCCGGGTCCACCAGCCGGGCGCCGGTCGTCGTCGCGCTGATACTGAGCTGCGAAACCTGCACGGTGCCCGGGTCCGTCATCTTCACCTTGACCTTCCCGACCCCCGTCCGCACGGTCGTGTCAAAGCTGGAGAGGGTCTTGGACGGGATGGCGCCGACCCCCGTGTCCGCCGTGACGTCGATCGCCCCCACGCTGACGAAGGCCGGCGGGGTGGCGTCATAAATGAATTTGTCCGAGGCCGGGAGCGGCTGCGTGTTGCCTGCGTTGTCCACGGCCGCGGCGGTGATCGTGTATTCCCCCTCGCCGCCGCCTTGCAGCGTGCTGTTCGGAATCCGGACCTGCCACGTGTCGTAGCCGCCGCCGGAGACGCTGGTGTCGATGGACCCGCCCGCGTCTGTCGTCTTGACGGTCGTCACCGATCCGTTCGGCGCGGTCACGGTCACGTCGACGCGCACGAGGCCGCCGGTCTTGCCGGCCGGAGTGCTCCGGCCAAGAACGAGTATGTTTTCAGACGCGCTCTGCACGCTCTTGGCGTTGAACGGCCGGACTTGCCCGGAGAGTTCCTCTTTCTGCGTCGTGATCGTCGTCACGGGCGCGGCGTTGTCCAGCCGGAAAAAGACGAATTGATCGTCCGCGCGGACCTCCAGCGAAAGACCGGTCGCGTCGCTGTCGCCGGACTTGACGCCGATCGTGTCCAGCCGCGTGAAATCGACCGATCCGACCACCGACTGGCCGATCAGCGTTCCTGTATCTATGACGATCGTGTCCTCGACGCCCCCGCCTCGCACGATCACGGTCGTCCGCGTGTCCACGTTCGAACCGCGCACGATCAGAACGACTTTCGAAGCACGCGGCAGCACCGTGTCCCCGTTCGATTCGATGCCGATCTGCACGCCCGTGTCGCTCACGCCTGCCATGCTCACCTGCCGGCCGCTCCGAACGCTCCGGTTTCCGACCGTGTCCACCGTTATTCCATATATAATGTTGTCCCCCTGGGACAGGCTCACGGTCGCCGTCCACAGGCCGTTGATCAGGTTCGCTGTCACTGTGCCCGCGTCCACGCCGTTTACGTTCAGAACCACCTGCGACCCCGGCTCCGCCTGGCCGGTCACCGTCTGGAGTCCCGCCGACACCGCCGCGTTGTCCGACGTGAAAATCTGCGGCGCGGCCGGACGCAGGTTGTCGATCTCCACGCTGCCGCCGGCCGTCAGGACATGCCCGTTGCCGTCCACCGCCGTGACTTTCCAGTAATGGGTCTTCGTCGCCTTCACGCTCAAAACCGCGCCGGTGTCGGTCTTGCCCCGGAACGTGAACGTCTTGACGGCCGGAAAGACGTTGACGGTCACGCTGTCGTTGAATACCGCGATCGTGTCGCTCGGGTTCGCGAATACCTGGAACCGGATCGTCGCGCTGTCCTTTGCGCCGTTCGCCGTGAAGCTGATGATCGAAAAATCGCTCAGGCCGTCCGCGTTCTCCGGGCTGATCACCGTCGGGCTGATCGCGACGCCCGTCAGTGTGAACGGCGTGCGGTCGATCTCCACTTCGCTCGATACCTCCGACGTCAGGCCATGCCCGTCCACGGCGGTCACCACCAGCCGGTACAGACCGTCCGACTGGCCGCTGCCGTCCCATACGACCTGCGTGTCCGTCGCGTCACCCGACACCGTCGCGCCCGTGATGCCTGCCGGCACGAGCGTCGCCACGAGTATCCCCGACGACTTCGCAAATACATCCACCCGGCTGCTTACGGCGCCTACGGTCGTGTACCGGATCGTCGTTACGTCGTCTTCGCCGGGCGTCACACCGGGACTGAATGGGTTCGGAATCGCCGATTGGGTGAGCGTCAGGATCGGCGGAAGAACGTCCTTGATCCCGCTCACCGTCACAATAGACTTGTTGCCGCTCCGGTCCGTTACGGTGATCGCAAACGTGTAGGTGTCGTCCAGCACAAGATTGCCGTTCACATCTTTTCCGTCCCACCCAACCGCGTTCTGGCCCGCGCCCTGCGCGATCCCCACGAACGGGACGGTGTCCACGGCCGCGCCGGCGCTGGTCTTGATCACCACGAACGCGGTGTCCGCGCTTTCGCTCAATACATATTTGATGGTCGCGCCGTTCGCGCCGAATACCCCCGGATCGACCGTCGCGTCGCTGATGACCGGCGGCGTCACGTCCGTGATCGACGTGTCGTACCGGATCGTCAGCGTGTCCGCCAGCACGCTCGTGTTGCCCGCCGCGTCCACTGCATACGCCACGATCTGCCAGTCGCCCAGCGTGTCGCCAAGCTGCGTGAAGTTCACCGTGCCGACCCAGCTCGCGGTCCCGGTCACGGCGCTGTCCTGTTTCTGTTTCCGGACCTGCCCGAAGGCCGTGTCCGGCACGTACACGCGCATGTAGACCCGCGCCACGCTCCCCGTCGTGTCGCTGGCTGCGCCCGTCACCGCGATGGGGCCGATGTTGAACTGCGCGTTCTGCGCCGGCGACTGGATCTTCACCTGCGGGTTGTCCTTGTCGAAGACGAAGGTCGCGGTCTCGCTCATGAAATTCCCCACGGCGTCTACGGCGGTCACCACGATCGTGCACACGCCTGCCTCGATCGCGGCGTCCAGAATGTTGCCGCCCACGAGACGCCGCCCCATCGTGTCGGCGATCGCTTCGAATTCGAACGTGCCGACCTTCTGGTTCGACGCGTTGTAGAAGGTCACGGTGGTCGTCTCGTTGTACGCCGCAACGTCCGTCACACGGCCGTTCGGGCTGGGCGAGCTGTCCGCAAGGTCCACGCCGACGAAGATGACGCTGTCGCTGTAGGCGCGCGTCGCCACAAAAACCGTGCGGCCCTGCGTGTCGGTCACGGCGGTGACCGGCATCGTTTCCGTGATGCTCGCGCTCGTGCCGTGCACGATCAGAAAATCGATCCGCGTCGGCTTCACCGTGTCGTACCGCACGATCCGCGTGTCCTCCACGACGTTGCCGGCCTTGTCCACCACGCGCACCCACAGCGCATAGTCGCCGTCCTGCGTGCCGTTCGTGACCCGGCCCAGCGATGTGACGCTGGTGTCGATCTGGCCGGCCGTCCCGCTCGCGTTCAGCGTGATTGGTGTCGCCGGCTCGGTGAAGAGGCTGTCGCCGTTTTCGTCCCAGATCCACCGAAGCTGCGGCGGCGTGTCCGTACTCACGCCCGTGATCGTGTCCCCCACGCTCACGAGGATGTTGTCCAGCCGGCTGGTCTTTGCGCCGGTGTCCGGCGCGATCGTGAAGAACGGCGCCTGCGCGTCGTATTTGAAGGTCCGCTTCTCCGTCCGCTGGTTGCCGCCCTGGTCAAAGGCCGTCACCTGGACCTCGAACTCGCCGCTCACCGGCGTCGAATCTGTCAGCCAGAAAATCAGAAGAGAATCGCCGGCGGAACTCACCAGTCCCGCCACGCTCTGGCCGGTCGTCTTGTTCGTCATCGCTATGGAAGTCGCGGGCAGATTCACGCCGCCGCTGAAGCCGAATCCGAGATCGCTCGACACCTGGCTCGACGAGTCCGTGAGCTGCACCACAATCGAGTCGATGGCGCTGGTCGCGTTGAATATCTGGCCCTCCGAGATCGTCGAACCGCCGCCTCGATTGTTCAGATAATAATTGCTCCCGACTACCGCCGGGCCCACGCTGTCGATCACGAAAGAATCGGTCAGGACCGCCGTGTTGCCCGCGTTGTCCGACGCCGCGATGTAGACGCCGTAGACCCCGTCCTTCCGGCCGTCCGTCGCAACGTCGAAGACCAGGTCCATCGTGATCTGGTCGCCCGGCGTCGGCGCGTTGTTGCTCCGCACAATCCCCACGTTCGCGCCCTTCGGGTCCACCAGGCGGGATCCGCCGGTCGTCACGTTCAGGTCCAGGCCCGCGTTCTTCTGACTGGCATCCGGCGCCGCCGGATCGCTCAACGTCACCCGCACGGCGCCGACCGCCGTCCGCACGGTCGTGTCGAAATTCGTCAGCGTCTTCGAGCCTGTGCCGGTGTCGAGCACGATGATTTTTCCGGTGGTCGCGAACGTCGGCGAGGTCTGGTCCAGCGTGAAGGTGAATGCCGCCGCGGTGGCCTTGTTGCCGGCGCCGTCGAACGCGTCGGCCACGAGCGTGTAATCGCCGTCGCCGCCGGCCAGAAGCGTCGAGTTCGGGATGCGCACGATCCACGTGTCGTATGCGCCGCCCGATACGGCCGTGTCCGGATTGCCGGCCCCGGTGAAATCGGTCGTGCTCACCTTCGTGGTCGTCGCCTGGTTCGGATACGTGATCGTCACGTCCACACGCGCGAGACCGCCGGTCGCGCCCGCCGGGGTGCTTCGGCCCGTCACCAGCACGTTCTCCGACGCGCTCTGCGCGCTCTTGCCGTTGAAGGGACTCGACTGGCCCGACAGCTCCTCCTTCGCGCTTACGATGGTCGGGACCGGCGCGACGTTGTCAAGACGGTAAAACACGAACTGGTCGTCCGCGCGGACCTCCACACTCAGCCCGATCGCGTCGCTGTCGCCGCTCTTGACGCTGATCGTGTCCAGCCGCGCAAATTCGACGCTGCCGGCCACCCGCTGGCCGACCTGCGTGCCCGTGTCGATCACGATCGTGTCCTCCAGCGCGCCGCTGCGCACGATCACCGTCGTCCGCGTGTCCACGGTCGAGCCGCGCACGATCAGGACGGCCTTCGAAGGACGCGGCAACACCGAGTCGCCGCCCGATTCGATCCCGATCGACACGCCGCCTGTGTCGCCCACGCCCGTCAGCGTCACCTGCCGGCCGCTTCGCACGCTCTTGTTGCCCGCCGAGTCGGAGGCCGTCGCGTAGATCACGTTGTCGCCCTGCGCAAGCTGCGCCAGCGTGACGGCCGCGGTCCACAGGCCGGTCTGCAAATTGGCCGTGACCGGCGGCTGAAGGTCCGTGCCGTTCAGGTTCAGCGTGATCTGCGCGCCGGGCTCCGCGGAGCCGCTCACGGCCTGGTTCGTGGTGGTGACCGCCAGATTGTCCGACGTGAAAATCTGCGGGGGCGCGGGCCGGCTGTTGTCGATGTCCAGGTTGCCGCTCGCGGTCAGGATCTGGCCGTTGCCGCCGTCCACCGCCGTCAGTTTCCAGGAGTATGTTTTCGTCGCGCCGCCGCTCAGGATGCCGCCGGTGTCGCTCTTGCCGCGGAACGTGAACGTCTTCGTCGCCGGAAAGACGTTGACGGTCACACTGTCCGTAAAGACGGCGGTGGTGTCGGTCGGATTTGCGAACACCTGAAACCGCATCGTCGCGCTGTCCTTCGCGCCGTTGACCACGTAGCTGAGCGTCGCAAAATCCGAAACGCCGTCGGCGTTCTCGGGACTGAGCAGCGTCGGCACGAGAAGCACGTTCGTCAGGGAAAACGGCGTGACGTCGATCTCGACTTCGCTCGAGACCTCCGCCGTCAGGCCGTTGACGTCCACCGCCGTCACTACGATCCGGTACAACCCGTCCGGCGGCGTCGGCGCGCCCGCGCCGTCCCACGTGACCGGCGTGTCCGCGATGTCCCCGAACCGCGCCGCGATCTGCCGCACGAATGCCCCGGTCGACTTCGCGTATACGTCCACTCGGCTCGTCACGGCGCCGATCGTCGTGTACCGCAGCGTCGTTGCGTCGTCCTCGCCGGGCGTCACCGGCGCCGGGCTGAAGGGGTTCGGGATCGGGGACTGCGACAGCGTCACCACGGGAGGCACCACGTCCCGCACGCCGCTGACCGTGATCGTGGCGCGATTCCGGTTCCGGTCCGTCACTTGGATCTCGAAAAAGTAGGTGTCGTCCGCCACGAGGTTGCCGCTCGCATCTTTTCCGTCCCACACGATCGCGTTCTGGCCCGCGCTCTGAGGCGTGCCGTTGGTCGGCGCGGTGTCGACGAAGACGCCGCCGCTCGTCTTGATCACCACGAGCCCCGTGTCGATCGGCTCATTCACGACATATCGTATCGTTGCGCCGCCCGCGCCGAACACGCCCGGGTCCACCGTCGCGTCGCTGATCTGCGGCGCCGTTACGTCCGTGATCGTCGTGTCGTACCGGATCGTCCGCGTGTCCGACAGCGCGCTCGTGTTGCCGGCGTCGTCCACGGCGTAGGCCACGACCTGCCAGTCGCCCGGCGTGTCGCCGAGAAGGACGAAATTCACCGAGCCGACCCAGCTCGCGGACCCGATCGCCAGGCTGTCCTGTTTCTGTTTCCGGATCTGCCCGAAGGCCGTGTCCGGGACGTACACGCGCATGAACACCCGCGCCACCTTGCCGGTCGTGTCGCTTGCCACGCCCGTGATGGCGATGGGGCCCACGTTGAACTGTGCGTTTTGCGCCGGGGTCACGATCCGGATCTGCGGGGCGTCCTTATCGAATATGAAGGTCGCGGTCTCGGCCATGAAGTTCCCTGCGGCGTCGACCGCCATCACCACGATCGTGCAGACGCCCGCCTCGGCGGCGGCGTCCAGAATGTTGCCGCCCACGAGTCGCCTCCCCATCGTGTCTGTCGCGGTGTCGAATTCGAATGTGCCGATGGCTTGGCCGGCGGCGTTGACGAAGACCACCCGCGTCGTGTCATTGTAGGCCGAAACGTCCGTCACCTTCCCGTTCGGGCTTGGCGCGCTGTCCAGAAGGTCCACGCCCACGAAAGTGACGCTGTCGCCGAAGGTCTTCGTCGCCACAAATACCGTCCGGCCCTGCGTGTCGGTCAACGCCGTCACCGGCAGCGTCTCCATCACGCTCGCGGACGCGCCGTGCTCGACCAGAAAATTCACCCGGGTCGGCCGGACCGTGTCGTACTTCACGATCTTCGTGTCCTCCGTTACGTTGCCCGCCTTGTCCACCACGCGCACCCACAGGAGGTAGTCGCCGTCCTGCGTTCCGTTCGTGACGCGGCCCAAGGACAGCGTGTTCGTGTCGATCTGGCCCGCAACGCCGCTGGCGTTCAGCGTGATGAGCGTCGCCGGCTCATTGAATATGTTGTCGCCGTTTTCGTCCCAGATCCACCGAAGCTGCGCTGCGCTCACGCCCGTGATTGTGTCGCCCACACGCACCACCACGTTGTCCAGGCGGTTCACGATCGCGCCGGTCTCCGGTGACTGCGCGTAAAAAGGACCCTGCGCGTCGTATTTGAAAGACCGCTTCGTGATCCGCTGGTTGCCCGACCGGTCGAAGGCCGTGACTTGGATTTCGATGTCGCCGCTGACCGGGGTCGAGTCCGTGAGCTGGAACATCAGGAGCGAATCGCTCACCGTCCGGATCACGCCGCCGATGCTCTGCAGGGTCGTCTTGTTCGTCATGTTGAGCGAGCTGGCCGTCAGATTCACGCCGCCGTTGTAGAGGAATCCCAGATCGCCCGCCGTCTGGCTCGAGGAATCCGTCAGATACACGGCCACGGAATCGAAGAAGTCCGAGCCGCTGAAAACTTGGCCCTCCGTGATCACTGTGAAACCGCCCGGATTGTTGATCCGGTAAAAATTGTCGCCGATCACGCTCGGTCCCACGGCGTCGATCACGAAGGAATCGACGGCCGTGTCGCTGTTGCCCGCCTTGTCGCTCACCACCACATAGATGCCGTAAACGCCGTCACGCTTGCCGTCCGACGTGATGTCGAATACCAGGTCCATCGTGACCTCGTCGACGTTGTTGTTCGCGCGTACGATGCCGACGTCCGCGCCCTGCGGGTCCACCAGGCGCGCGCCCGACGTCGTCAGGTTCAGGTCCAGTCCCGAGTTTGACTGGCCCGAAACCGGCGCGGCCGGGTCGGTGAACCGCACTTTCACTTTCCCGACGCCGGTCCTCACCGCCGTGTCGAACGTGGTCAGCGTCTTCGTCGGCAGGTTGGTGGCGCTCGGGCCTGTATCCGCTTCGACCACGATTTTGTTGGTGGCCGAAAATTGCGGCGAGGTCTGGTCGAAGGTGAACGTCAGGGCCGGCGACGTATCCTGGTTGCCCGCGTTGTCGATCGTCGTCGCCTCCAGCTTGTAGTCGCCGTCGCCGCCCGCGATCAGCGTTGCGTTCGGGATGCGCACAATCCACGTGTCAAACGCGCCGGCGTTCGTGTCCGGATTGCCCTTCGTCGCGGGAAAATCCGTCGTGCTGACCTTCGACTTCGTGCCGTTCGGCAGCGTGATCGTCAGGTCCACGCGCACAAGGCCGCCGGTCACGCCGGGCGGGGAACTGCGGCCGATCACCAGAACGTCCTCCGTCGGGTCCTGCGCGCTCTTGCCGTTGATCGGACTTTGCTGGCCGCTCGCCTCTTCCCGCACGGTCGTGATCGTCGCGTCGGGCGCCGAGACGTCCAGCCGGAAAAAGAGGTATTGATCCTCGGCGCGGATTTCAACGCTCAGGCCCGCCGGGTCGCTGTCCCCCGTCTTCACGCCGATCGTGTCCAGCCGCGTCATGTCGAGGTTGCCTACGACCCGCTGGCCCACGAGTGTGCCGGTGTCCAGCGTGATCGTGTCGTCCAGCCCGCCCCCGCGGAGGATGACGGCCATCTGTGAGTCCACGTTCGAACCGCGGATGATCAACACGGCCTTGCTCGCGCGCGGCAATGCCGGGTCCCCGTTCGATTCCACGCCGATCGACACGCCGTTCTGACCCACACCGTTCAGGCTCACCTGCTGGCCGCTCCGGACGCTCCGGTTGCCCGTCGAGTCGACGGCCGTCGCGTAGATGATGTTGTCGCCCTGCACGATGTTCACCGTCGTCGTCCACTGGCCGGTCGCCGGGTTGGAGGTTACCGGCGCCAGGTCCACGCCGTTGACGGTCAACACCACCTGGGCGCCCGGCTCCGCCGAGCCGTTCACGGTCTGCGTCGCCACCGATACCGCAAGGTTGTCCGGCGTCACGATCTGCGGCGGGACCGGCCGCAGGTTGTCGATGGTCACGTTGCCGCTCGCCGTAAGAACCTGGCCGTTTGTGCCGTCGATGCCCGTGACTTTCCAGTAATAGGTGCGCACGGCCTTCGAACTCAAAATCCCGCCGGTGTCGGTCTTGCCCCGGAACGTGAATGTTTTGGAGGCCGGAAAGACGTTCACCACCAGGCTGTCGTTGTAGACGGCGGCGGTGTCCGACGGGTTGGTGAACACCTGAAAGAGGACCGTCGCCGAATCCTTGACGCCGTCCACCCGGTAGCTGATGACTGTGAAATCGTTCACGCCGTCGCCGTTTTCCGGGCTGATCACCGTCGGGTTGATCGCAACGCCCGTCAGCGTGAACGGCGTCACGTCGATCTCGACCTCGTTGGAGACCTGCGCCGTCAGGCCATTTCCATCCACGGCCGTCACCACGATGCGGTACAAGCCGTCCGGAGGCGTCGGCGCGCCGCCGCCGTTCCACTGCACGATCGTGTCGGTGACGTCGCCCAGCACCGTGGCCGAAATCGACACGAGGGCGCCCGTGGTCTTGGCGTATATTTCCACCCGGCTGTTCGCGGCGCCCACGGTCGTGTACCGGATCGTCGTCACATCGTCCTGGCCCGGGGTCGTGGGCGCGGGGCTGAACGGATTGGGAATCGGCGATTGCGTGAGCGTGATGACCGGCGGCACCTGGTCCTTGATGCCCTTCACTGTCACGTTCGCCTTGTTGCCGCTCTTGTCTGTCACGCGAATCTCGAAACTGTAGGTGTCGTCAAGAACAATATTGCCGCTCGCGTCCCGGCCGTCCCACACGATCGCGTTCTGGCCGGCGCCCTGCGGCAGGCCCGCCGAGGTCGGAATGGTGTCGACCGCGGCGCCGCCGCTCGTCGTGATCACCACGAACGCGGTGTCGACGGCTTCGCTTAATACATATTTTATGGCGGCCCCGTTCGCGCCGAACACGGCGGGATCGACCACGGCGTCGCTGATCACCGGCGCCGTCACGTCCGTGATCCCCGTGTCGTACCGGATCGTCAGCGTGTCGCTGAGCGCGCCCGTGTTGCCGGCGGCGTCCACGGCATAGGCCACGATCTTCCAGTCGCCCAGCGTGTCCCCCAGTTGGGCGAAATTGAGCGTTCCCAGCCAGGAGGCCGCGCCGGACGCCAGACTGTCCATCCGCGCCACCGCTTCCGAAGCGCCGAAGTCGGTCCCCGGAACGTATACCCGCATGTAGACCCGCGCCACGCTTCCCGTCGTGTCGCTCGCGGTGCCGGTCACCGCGATCGGGCCGATGTTGAACTGCGACCCCTGGGGCGGCGTCACGATCTTGACCTGCGGGTTGTCCTTGTCGAACACGAACGTCGCGGTCTCCGCCATGAAGTTCCCCGCGGCGTCCACGGCCGTCACCACGATCGTGCATACGCCGGCTTCGTTCGCCGCGTCCAGAATGTTGCCGCCCACCAGCCGCCGGCCCATCGTGTCGGCCACGGGCTCGAATTCGAATGAGCCGACTTTCTGGTTCGACGCGTTGTAGAAAAATACGACGGTCGTCTCGTTGTATTTGGCGATGTCGCTCACTCGGCCGTTTGGATTCAGCACGGTGTCGAACATGTCCACGCCGGCAAACACGATGCTGTCGCTGATCGCGCTCGTCGCCACGAAAATCGTCTGGCCCTGCGCGTTGAGCGTGGCGGTCACCGGAATCGTCGAGAAAACGCCCCCGGAGCCGCGCTGCACCAGAAAATCCTGGCGCGTCGGTTTCACCGTGTCGTACCGCACGATCTTCGTGTCCTCAAAGACGTTGCCGCCCTTGTCCACCACCCGCACCCACAGCGCGTAGTCCCCGTCGGCCGAACCGTTCGTCGGCCGGCCCAGGCTGAGGTTGCTCGTGTCGATCTGGCCGGGATTGCCGCTCGCGTTCAGGGAGAGGAGCGTCACCGCCTCCGTGAACTGGCTGTCCCCGTTGTCGTCCCAGATCCACCGGAGTTCCGCGCTGGTCAGGCCGGTCACCGTGTCGCCCACACGAACCACGATGTTGTCCAGGCGGTTCACCACGGCGCCGGTGTCGGGCGTGATCGAGAAAAACGGCGCCTGCGCGTCGTACCGGAACGTCCGCTTCTCCGTGCGCTGGTTGCCGAACTGGTCGAAGGCCGATACCTGGACCTCGAAATCGCCGCTGCTGGCCGGGGTCGAATCGCTCAGCCAGAAGATCAAGAGCGAGTCGCCGGCGGAACTTACCACGCCCGCGATGCTCTGGAGCGTCGTCTTGTTCGTTACGCTGATGGAACTCGCCGCCATGTTCACGCCGCCGCTGAACCGGAATCCGATGTCGCTCGAGTTCTGGCTCGAGGAGTCCGTCAACAGAACTGCGATGGTGTCGATGAAGGTCGTCGCGTTGAAGACTTGGCCCTCGGCGATGACCTCGGTGCCGCCCCGGTTGTTCACATAAAATACGCCGCCGATTACGCTCGGGCCGACGTTGTCCACTACGAAGGAATCCGTCAGCGTCGTCGTGTTGCCCGCGTTGTCCTGGGCCACGAGATAGACGCCGTACACCCCGTCCCGCTTGCCGTCACTGCCCACCTTGAACACCAGATCCATCGCCACTTCGTCCACGCCGTTGTTGCTCCGCACGATTCCCACCGCCGCGCCTGCCGGGTCCGCCAGGCGCGCGCCGATCGTCGTCTGGTTCAGGTTCAGGCCCGCGATCTGGTTCGCGGTCCCCGGATCCTGCGTCCGCACGCGCACCTTGCCCACCGACGACCGCACCGAGGTGTCGAAGGCCGACAGGACCTTGGAACCGGCCGCGGTGTCGTCCACCGTGATCGCGCCGGCCGCGATGAATTGCGGCGGGGACACGTCATAGATGAAACTGGATGCAATGGACTGCGAATTGCCCGCGTTGTCCGCCGTCGCTACCGTGAGCTGGTAAATCCCCTCGCCGCCGCCCACGAGAACGGAATTCACAATACGCACCTGCCACGTGTCAAACGTCGAACTTGAGGTCGTGTCCAGAAGCCCCCCGGCGTCGGCGGTCGTTACGGTCGTCACCGCTCCGTTCGGCGCGCGCACCGTCACGTCCACACGCACGAGGCCCGCCGCCGCGCCCGCCGGCGCGCTCCGGCCCGATACCTGCACGTCCTCCGCCGATACGCCCGGGCTACGGCCGTTCAACGGGCTGACCTGGCCGCTCACTTCCTCCTTGATCGACGTGATGCTCGGCGCCGGCGCCGAAACGTCCACGTTGTACTGCACAAATTCCTCGTCCGCGCGCAGCGTCACCTCGATCGCCGAGTCGACGCCGTAGCCGGAAACGCCGCCCAGAAAGACCGTGTCGAACCGGTCGAACGTCTGGCCGCTCTGGGCCGCGATGAGACGGTTCACGGCCGCCTTTGTGTCCACCACCACGCTGTCCCGCACGATGCTGCCCGCAAGCGACCCCCACACCTGCAGGACGGTCTGGGTGTCGGGCGCCTTGTTGATGAATATGTTTATCTTCGACACGCGCGGCAGCTTCAGATGCGTCGTGTCGGCGGAGATGCCCTTCGAATCGGTCGAGGTCCACGTGATCTTCGATCCGCTCGGCGTGGAAACGTTTCCGACGCCGTCCTTCGACTTCGCGTAGATGTTGTTGTAGCCCTGGACCAGCGGGACGGTCGCAAACGAAAACGTGCCGTTCGGCGAGGTCGCGATCGTCGTCAGGCCGAGGCTCGTCGCGTCCCGGAACAGCTCCACGGTCGAGCCGGCTTCCGCAATCCCGCTGATCGACGTCTGCGACACGTTCTGCGTCTTGTCCGCCTCCGTGATCCGCGGCGCGTCCGGCGACACCAAGTCGATCGTCGCCTTCGTGTCGAACGCGATCGTCAGGTTGTCGTTCGGGTCGTAGGCCGTGATCTTGATGACGTAGTCCCGGCTCGTCACGAATACCCCCGAGTCGTTCTTGCCGTCCCACGTGACCGTGTAGGTGCCGGCGGCCCGCACCGACGTGTCGGCCACGATGGTGCGCACCGGAATGGTGTCGTCGGAGGTCTGGAAAATCTTGATGGCCAGTTGGGCCGACTTCGTCGTCGTCGCCGCGATGAACAGCTCGTCCACCACGAAATCGCCGTTCGGGGAAATCGTCCCGTTCGTCGGCGTGAGCTGCACGTTCGTCACCTGCAATATCGCCGTCTGGACGGTCACGGTCGTCTGGCTCTGCACGAAATTGCCGGCGTCGTCCACCACCTGCACCACGATGGTGTAGTCGCCGTCGGGGGTCGTTCCCGCGGCCGGCGCCCACTGCGAGGTGTAACTGCCGTTGCCCGTGAAGGCCGGGACGGTCGTCAGCGAACCCACCGAGGCGCCGGAGGCGTTCCGGACGTTGATCGCGATCTCGCCGGTCTTCGTGTACAGATCAAAGGATAAATCAAAACTCGTCGTCGAGGTGCCGCCCGGGCCCGTTACGCCCGTCACGCTGCCCCACGTGCTCAGGATCGCGAGGATGTCGTTCGGCTGCGTCGTCGCCGGGATCGACACGGCATTGCCCGTCTGCGACGTGCCGTTCGCCGCCGTGCCCTGCAACGACAGCGTGATCGCCGCGCTCCCCGAGGCCTGCTTCGCGATCCACACAAGCTCCGTCGGGCTCGGGATCGTGAACGGGCCCGACGTGAATACCGGCGCGTTCACGGTGAACGGCGACTGCGCGCCCGTGGCCGTGATCCGTACCGTGCCGATGAACGTGCTCGTCGGCAGGTTGCTCACCGAAAAGGACAGCGTCGTGCGGTCGTTCAGGTTGTCGCCGTTCGGCGAAAACGGGTTGGGACTGAGACCCGTGATGTTGACCAGTCCCGGCGTGAGATCCACGCGGACCGACGTCGTCTCCGTCGTCGTGTTGCTCTGGTAGTCCGTCACCTGCAGCCGGATGACGTAGATGCCCTCCGCCACCACCGCGTTGCCGTTGTCCTTGCCGTCCCACGACACCTTGTTCGCCCCCGCCGTCTGGCTGTCCGCCACCAGCGTCCGCACCAGATTCTTCGCCGGCGAAAAAATGTCCACAACCACGGTGTCGGTGTTCTCCGACAGGCTGTAGCTGATGAACGTCAGGTCGTTCTGGTTGTCGCCGTTCGGTGAAAAAGGGTTCGGCGAGGCCGAGAGATTCCCGATCACCGGGGCCTGAATGTCGGTCAGGCCCGTGTCGTACGTGATCTCGATGGTGTCGCCATAGCCCGAGTTGTTGCTCGCGCGGTCCTGCGCGCGTATCAGAATCCTGTACCGGCCCGTGTCCGAGCTGTTCGTGAACTTCGAATTCACCAGCGCCGTCGGGTCCAGCACGAAACTCCACGAACTGTACGGCTGCTGGCCCGCCGTCGTGTCGGATTCGCTCCTCACCGGCGAGTCCGTCACCAGCGGCGTCAGGTTGTAGCTGTTGCCGGTGCCGCTCGAGTCGAACCAGATCTGCAGATAGACCGCCGACAGGTTCGAGGCCTGGATGCCCGAAATGAACGTGTTGCCGTCCGGGTCGACCGCCGTGCCCAGCACGGTGATGGGCTTCGAGTTGAATTTCGTCCCGGTATTCGGAAGCGTGACGTCCGCTGTGGGCTTGGTGTTGTCCAGATTCACCACGGCCGAGTCCGGCCAGGTCGACGTGTTGCCCGCCTTGTCCTTCAAGGTGACGGGCAGTTTCAGGTTCACGTTGTCTTGAATGGCGTTCGTCGGCGCGATCGTGTGCGCCGTCCGGATGAAGGTCGCGGTCGTGACGCCGAGGTTGATCGTGCCGGTGTCGGTGTTGATCGAGTCCAGCGAGCTGTAGTTCACGCTCGTCACGATCGTGTCCGTGCCCACCTGGTCGGTCACGGTGAGGTCCAGCGTCACGACGTCGCCGTCCTTGAAGTTCGTGTCCGACGGGACCACGGCCGAGATCAGAATCGGGCCCTGGTTGTCCAGAACGATCGTGAAGGAGTCCCCGACGTTGGTGGTGTCGTTCGAACCGTCCGTGATCGTGATCGGGACGGTGCCGCTGTAATTTTCGAAGGTGTTCGAACTGTTGAGCGTGTACCTCACCGAAAACGAACAGCCGATGTTGTTGGCCGTGAACGGCCCCTGGATCGTGTAGCCGCCGCCGCTGAATTTCGAGTCGATCACCCCGAAATTCGGCGTGATCCGAACGTTCAGCGTGTCGTTGTCCTGCGGATTCACGTACACGTCGAAGTTGATGACTTCGCCCGCGTTCGCCACCGCGCCGCCGCCACGGTAGATCGTGTCCGGGTCCCGGCTCACGATGAACCGGAAGGACGGCTTGATCGTGTCCAGCTCGATCGGGACTGTCTCGTAGGCTTCGTTGCCGACGTCGTCCTTGAAATACAGAACCACCCGCGCCGGGTCGGTGTTGCCGCTGTTGCCCGAATAGGGCACGTAGGTCATCCGGTAGGTCGTGGAGGTGTTCGCGCTGATCACGATCGTGTTGCCGTTCTGGGCCTGGAAACTGTCCTGCAAAAAGCCGGCCTGCGGGGTGGGGTCGAAATTGTAAAAGTTCACTTCAAAGGTCGGCACGTTCGACACCGGCTCGTCCAGCGTGACCAGCATCCGCACCGATTCGCCCGACGTGTAGGTCGTGTCGGTCACCGGCGCAAAGGCCGAGTCGGTCTGCTGCACGGTCGCCAGGGGCTTGCGCGTGTCGGCGATGATCGGCTGCTTCTGCGTCAGGTTCTGCGTGGTCGAGATGTTCGCGTTGTTGTTCAGCGTCTCCGTGTACACGACGTCGTCCGTGTCGACCGAATAGCCGAACCGGTCGTTCACGTTCGACGTCCGGTCCACCGCGTTGCCCTGCCACGTCGTGCTCGTGGCCGTCCGGATCACCACGAAAAAGTCCGCGCCGGCCGAGTCGCTCGTGTTCACGTTCGGGACGTCTGCCACGTTGCCGATGCCGCTGCGCGGCGTCAGTTTCACCTTCAGGCCCTGCGGATTGGTGACGTCGCAGGGGATCGGTGTGTCCGGGGCGTCGAAAACGCCCGGAATGCCCTTGTCCAGCCACAACGATATCCCGCTCGAACCGTCCGTGTCCGTGTAGCCGGCGCCGATGGTCCGCCGGAAATCGTCCAGACCGAAATTGTTCACGTCGATGAAATTCACGGTCACCGACGCCAGCCGCGCGCCGCTGTCCTTGTCGAAGGCGTCGATCCCGATGATCGCGCGCGTTTCGGAATTCGCCGGTAAATATATGGAGGAGGTCTCCGTGACCAGATTCGTGATCAAGGTCGGGACGCGGGCGCGGAACGTGTTCGAAAGCTGGGTCTGCTTGGCGGTGTTCGAACTGTACTGAATGCCGGTCGCGGGGATCTCGAACTGGAACTGGTCGTTGAACCGCAGGCCGGTGTCGCCGTAGCCGGAGGTTTTGAACGTGATGTAAAAGTCGTTCCCGTTGTTCGTGCCGACGTCGTCGTTCGGAAGGTCCACGGGAGAGGCCGGGGTCAGGATGATCTGCAGGCCGCCGGAGATCGCCAGAAAGGACTGCGTGCCGCTGAGCTGGATCAGGCCGTTGGCGATGTCCGAGGCGTCAAAGGTCCCGTTGCCGTTGATCTCACGGTACAGCGCCATGCCGCTCGCGTTCGACACCGACGCGAACCAGTTCGCGGACACGGAGCCGTTGTAGTCCTTCACGTTGACGGTGACGCTGTTGAGCTTGATGCCCTTGTTGGCGTCGCTCACGTTGACGCCGAAAAACGCGGTCGAGAGGCTGTTGATGTCGATCCGCTGGTCGGTCGTGGTCAGGTCCTGGATGCCGGTCGTGTTGATGTCGCCGCCTTCGATGGTCTTCGTCGCGACGGTCGTCTTGTTGTAGCCGTTCGACAGCACGATGCCGTTTTTCTCGATCGAAACCTGAAAGTCGTCCCCCAGATTGATCGTTACGCTCGGGCGCAGGACCACGAAGAAATCCGTCAGGTTGTCCTTCGTGTCCGGCAGGTCCGTGTCCTTGATGCCGCTGAATACGAATTTCACCACGTTGTTCGCGTACGTCACCGACTGCGCCGACAGCGCCGTGTCCTTGTCCTGCTCGAACACGCCGTCCCCGTCGTCCCGCCAGATCGATACGCCGCTGCGCGAGTCGCCCGTCAGGTCCGCCAGGTCCGAAATGTTGAAATTCGTGGTGAGGGTGTCTGTGAGCTTTACGTTCACTTCCTTCAAAAATTCGTAGGAAAGCCCGCTGTCCGACATCCGGATCCCGATTACGGGCAGAGGCGAGTTGTTCTCCTTGAGAAGCTGGCCGGTCACCGTCAGGTCCGTGAATTCGACCGGAATGCCGAGCGTCAGAAAGTTCGTGGCGATCGCCAGGTCGCTGTCCGATTTGCCGACCCGGAACTTCAGGGCGCCCCCGATGATCCGCGCGTAAAAGGTGTCGCCGAAATTCGCCTTGGAACTTGTCCGGACCACCACGAAAAAGTCGTCCTTGCCGTCTGAAGCGTCCGGGATCGCCTCCGGCGTCACCGGGATCAGTTTCACCGTGTCGCCGGTCCACGACGGCTGGATGATGCTGATGATCGGGTCCACGTTCGCGTCGAAAAGTCCGTCCCCGTTGCCGTCCTTGTACAGCGACACGCCGCTGGCGGTCGTCGTCGTCAGCGTCGCCAGAACGTTCGAGTCCGCGCGGCCCGGATACACGAAATTCACCGCCACCTCCTCCAGCGTCTGCGAACCGCCCGAACCGTCCGACACGTTGATCCCGATCATGTTCACAGGGTCCGACAGCGCGTCCACCAACTGGCCGGGCGTCGTCCAGTCCGTGTAGGACAGAGACGTGATCGACCGCACCGTGATGTTCTTGGTGTAGAACCGCTCGGTGTTGTTGCCCGCGGTGCCCGTGGTCCAGATGCGGCTCCGAAGGGTCTGGCCCGTGTCGTAGAACTCGATGTTCGGCGGGAAGGCCGGCAGCGCCGGAATGCCGTCGCCTTCCGGATCGATCAGCACGTTCCCGAACGTCACCTGGAAGGAATCCCCGTTGTCGGCTGTCAGCGAGGTCCGGACCACGAGGAAGAAGTCGTCGCCGAGATTTTCGGATGTGTCGTTGTCCGGCACCTGCGTGTCGAGCGATCGCTCGAAATTTAATACCGCGTATGGATCGTCCGTGCCGCCCCACCCCGGCCACACGGATTTGGCCATGTTGAGCGGTACCAGCGTGTCAATGCCGGGGTCGAATACGCCGTTGGTGTTGTCCGGATGGCCGTCGTTGTCCCGGTAGAGCGCTAGACCGCTCGCGGTCGTCGCCGCCAGGGAATTGAGGTCTGTGGTCGTGAACGACGTCCCGGCGCGCTCCAGGAAAAAGGACAGTTGATTCAGCGTCACCGGCTCGTTCCCGCCCCGGTCCGTCACGTTGAGGCCCACCACCGCCAGGGGGTCGCTCGCCTCCGGGACCTCCTGGCCGCTCAAGGTCACGTCTGACAGGAACGTCAGCACCTGCTGGCGGTAGGAGCCGACAGTCCCGGAACCGCTCGTGACGGCCGGGCGGACGCTCTTGCCGTGGCCGAAAATCACGCCGCGATCCGGAATCCCCAGATGAAACGTGTCTTCAAAATCGATCGTCTTCGACGTGAGAATCGCCACCCAGAAGCTGTAATCCGCCGGGGGCGGGGTGCCGTCCACGTCCATCGTCTTCGTCGAACGTAGCGTGTAGCCGTTCTGCAGGAAGATGGTACAGCTCGTGGCGCCCGGGCCCCACACGGTCTGCGCGGGGGACAGCGGCAGAAGCACGTCGGCCCCCTGGCTGAACGTCAGGCCGCCGTCACCGGAATTGTTCTCCCAGATCGATATGCCGCTGAACTGGTCGCCCGTGATCGGGCGAAGATCCGTGCGCGGATCGAACCCCTGCGAGTCGGGAAACTGGATCACGAGTCCGTCCATCGTCGTCGCCAGGTGATTGCCGTCCGTCGGGCCGCCGATGATGCGCATCGCGAATACCAGCGTCGGATTGAAATCGAGGGACGTCAGGTCCGTCATCAGCGATACCGGGCTGCCGAAAAAGGCGTCGACGTTCCGCTCCAGGGCCCCCGTCAAACTCCCCGGCGTCAGCGAACGCGGCGTTTCCATGACCTCCTTGATCTGGCCGCCTTGGTTGTTGCTCGGCGCTACCTGCGCGCTCGGACCGATCACGGCGGAGTCGTCGTTGGAACCCGGGGGGTTCGCGAAAACATTCGGAATCTTGAACCCCACGCCCGTCGGCGGGATCGTGCATATCCACTCGTCGCCGTATCCCACAAGGCCGGTGTCCCAGCCGCCGCCGGTCTTGACGGCGACGAAGTAATTGTTGTTCCCGGACGCGTTTCCGGCGTAGGTGGTCGGCAAATCGCGCGTGGCCGAGCCGCTTAACTGAAAGATCATCGTACACGACTGGCTCGCGTCCAGCGGCGTCGACAATGTCGGATGGCCGCACAGGTACCGCGTGCCGTCCCGGTCAAATTCCTGGATGAAGGTGTCAGTGCCGAAATCGAACGATCCGTTGCCGTTCGCGTCCCGGTACAGGCGAACCCACTCGAAATCCCAGTAAGGTTGAAAATCGCCCACGAGTCGCTGGAAGACCACCGTGACCGAATCGATCTGGCCTGTGCCGGCGGCGTTGAGACCCACCAACGAAAATTCCGAGTTCGCGCCTGCAATGTCCGGTACTTGGCCGTCCGTCAGGCCATCGATGGTAAAGGCCACGCTCACCGTGTTGGTCGCGTTGGCTGCAAAAACGGAGTTGCCGCCGCCGGAAGTGCCTCCCGTCCAGTTGACATCCACAGCCGTGATGGTGAACTGGTCGTCCTGGTCCGCCAGACCGGCAACATAAATCCACGAGCCCAGCGTCAGGCTTCCGTTGACCGGAATCGTGTTGCCGCCCACCAGCGTCACTGTCACGTTCCCGGGGCCGCTGCGCGTGTTCGACCCGTTGTTCGTCGTGTTGTTGGCGTCGGTGATGACAAACGTGTAGACTTCGCCCGCCGCCACGTTGTTCACGCTGGTAAGAGTAAACTGAATGTCGGTTACGGTCACGGGGTTCGTGCCGCTGCTGTTGTTCAACGTGATCGTGCCCCACCGGAATGCCTCCCCGGGCATCGCCGCCTGGTTCGAGATCACCAGACTCGTGATCGACCCGCTGCTCAGATTCGCCGCCGCCGGCCCCGCCAGGATCGCCTGTACGAGAAGAATGCACCCGATCAGAACGCAACCGAATTCTCCTCCTGCCTTTCTCACTGCCTTTCTCCCCCCTCCCCCCTTGTGGGGGAGGCTGGGTGGGGGGTTTTTGGGGTGTCTTTCATTGGGCTGTCTCATGGCTGGTCCATATACTGGAGAAATGCCGTGCGGTTTTTCTGGTCTTCACTCGGCAGCGCCCGGATGAAAATCACGCCTGCCGTCGTCGGCGCCTGCGGCGACGTCGCCACAATGAAGTAATTGTCGTCCGCGGCCGTCGGCCACACCGTGATCGTCGCCTTGCCGAACGCGTTGCTCACCGCCGACTTGCTCATCACGCCCGGCGCGTCGATCCCGCCGGCCTCCGCGCGCAGCGTGAAATCGACCGGCTGGCCGGACCATGGCTGACCCTCCATGTCCCACAACTTTACGGTCACGGTCACCGGCTGGCCCGCCACCACCGCCATGGAACGCTTGCCCTCCACCGTCAACACCGGATCCAGCGACGCGCCGCGTTTGATGATCCGGTCCGACGCCTGCCACGCTTCGTGGCCCGCCTGGTCCACCGTCGCGATGTTTACGTAATAGTGGCCGCTCGCGCTCACGGAAAACGTCTGGTTGCTCGCGCTGATGTTGCCAAGAATGGATTTATTGTATTTGTCCAGATACGTCCACGTCCCCGAGGTGCTGGGCCGGTACCGAATTCGATAAGTGCTGAAATCCGACATGCTCGCGGGGCTCCACACCGCCGTCAACGACGGGCCGTTGTCGATCACGTTCACGCCTGCAAGCGGCGCCGGCGGGGTCGCGTCGATCTTGAACTTGAAGTCCACTCCGTTGTTGTCGAACTTGATCCCGTCCGCCCACAACGCATACTGAACCACGGCGCCGTCCGCGATCAGGGCGTCGCTCGCGCCCGCAATCACGCCGTCGTAGACCAGCGGGTTCCACGGACGCGCCGTCATCGCAACCGCACGGCTCTGGCCCTCGCCCGCGGCGCCGCCGACGTTCCATTTCAGCGCTACCGTCGTCACGTCCATCGGCGACGACGTGAACTCGAACGTCACCGTGATGTCCGCCTTCATCAGCCACTCCGTGCCGTCCAGCGCGTGCGCCACGTTCACGCCGTCCGTCGCCGGGTCCGTGAACGGCACCGCGTTGATCGTCGCCACTCGGAACGTGTCCGACACCGCCGTCTGGTTGCCCACGCCGTCCACCCACATGATCGCCATCGTGTAGGTCTCGTTCGCCGTCAGATTCTGGACCGCCGTGCCGCTCGCGCGGATGTCCTTCAATATCGGCGCCTTCGCCGGGCCCCACACGTTCGCCGTCGCGGCGCTTACCGTGTCTCCCTTCTGATAGAGGATGCGGTACTCCACAAAATCCGAAACAGCCGACGAAACCGGCGCCCACGTCACCGCCACCGAGGTGTTCCGGTTCGGGCCCACGTCAAAATAACCGCCGAATTTGAACTGCGTTACCGTGTCGCCCGCCACGCCGTCCACCTTGTACGAAAAGGTCGCGGCGCCGTTGCGGATCACGCCGGCGTCGGTGTTGAATACGAAAAAGACCGTCGAGTCGTTCGACAGCGACGGCAGCGTGCACGAATACTGGTTCGACGCGACCGCCGTCATGGTCACGGTCGAGTCTGAACTGCCGCCCGGGCCGTCTGCCGGCGCCGCCGAAATTGTGTTCCAGTACAGCACCGGGTTCGCCACGCTCCGGTCAAACGTCACCGAGATTGTGTGCACCGCCTGCCGAAGACGCGCCGCGCCGGAGAAAATGTCGATGGTGTTCGCGCCGTCCGCCGCCGTTACGTAGTTCGCCTTCACCGGCGCCACCGTCGTCTCCGATACGGTGTCCGACAGGCCCGAGATGTTTCCGAGCAGGTCCACCGCCGCCACGCGCAGGTTGTAATAAAGATTGGCGCCGAGCCCCGCAAGTTGCGTGGCGTTGGCCCCGACGTTGGACAGGCCCGGGTCCTGGGAGTTGGACCAGGACTTGGAGGACACCGTGACGGCGCCTGTGTCGTAGAATACCGCGTAATTGGAAAAATCGCCCGGGTTCGCAATCGGCGTCCACGCCAGCTTGAAGCCGTTCAGCGTCTTGTCGAGGATCCGCACGCCTGTCGGCGTGTCGGGGCCTACGATGTCCACGGAAAACCGGTAGGGCAGGCCGCCCCGCGTCATCAGAATCTCGTCCTGCGCGTCGGGATTGGTCGGATCGTTTTCGGAGGATAAAATGAAACGTATTTCTTTGAGATGCTTCGCCTCCGGGATCGCCACGTCCGTGTCCACGGCCTTCGATCCGGCCGGTATCGAGATCGACACGGCGGCGTCCGTCGCCACACCCGCCGACCGGCCGTCCGGCGTATTGTCGGTGTCGTACCAGAATTTCAACCCGCCGCTCACCGCCGGAATCTGCGTCAGCGTCAGCTTCAGCCGGTAAGGACCGGTCTTCAGTTTGTCCAGGCCCGACAGGTCCGTCGCCGTCCGTACCGTTGTGAGATTGGTCGTGTCGCTGATCGAAACGCCCGAATGCGACAGGAACTGGTTGAGACCGCCCGGCGTCGTGTCCGTCACCACCGACCAGTCCGTCCGGGCGTTCACGTCCGACAGCTTCGAGCCGCTCACGTCCCGCTTGCGCGCGATCGAGGGCGTACGCTGGTAGGCCACCGTCGTGAAGGCGCGCACGGCGCCCGCTGAATCCGTCCCGGCCCAGTGCGTCGGTGTCAGCGCTGCCAGGTCCGTCGCGTTGATGTTGTCCAGCTTCGTGCCGCGATACACGACCGCGTCGATCGTGTCGCCCGCCGCCGACAAGAGCGCCACCTCGTCCGTCGCCGGCTCCAGGATCGGGCCGGCGACGTACAGGTCCCGGATGCCGTTGCCGTTCGCGTCGCCCGCCGCGTCCGTCTCGTCCGCGCCCGCCGTCAGCCACACCACGACGCGGGCGCCTTTTTGCAGCGTCACCGCCGACCCCGCCAGCGTCACCGGCGCAACGTCCAGATCGGTGATCTGAAAGGCCGAAATGTCGACCGGGCCGGTCACCGCCTCAAGCTCGATGAATTCCGGGCTCTCATTGATTCCCAATTCCGTGATCAACACCGAACCCCGCACGCCCGTCGTGCCTACGACTTGATTCGACAGCGGTCCCACGTTCCCGAGTCCGTCCACGCCTGCGATCCGCATCTTGTAGCTCGTGTTCGGCGCCATCTCCGTGATCGTCGTGATGTACGTCGACGCGAAATACAGCGCCAGATCGTCGTTCCGGTCCCACGTCAGGGAGGAGGAGGTCACGGTGTCGGTCGCGTAATAGATGACGTAGCCGGAAAAATTCTTCTGCATCCCCAGCGGGTTCCAGGTCAGCGTGAAACCCGTGCCCAGCGTGTCCGTGATCTGCAGGTTCGTCGGCGCCACCGTGATGCCCTCCACCACCTTGAAGAGATACGGAACGCCCGTATTATTGATGACCTGGCCGGAAATCACAAACACGAATTTAATCAGCGCGCCGTCCTGAATCTCACCGTCCGTGCCCGGAATCACCGCCTGCCACTGCGCGCCTGAGCCCGCCGCGAATACCTGCCGGTCCTGGCTGTTGATGCCGCCCGGGCCGTCCGGATTGTCCCCCACGTCGAACCAGATCTGAACGTTCGACGCGCTCGCCGGAACCTTGTCCAGCGTGAACGACACTGTGATCGCGTTGTCGGTCAGTGTGCCTGATCCGTCGAATTGCGTGATCTGCAGAATCCCGTCCGATGCGTTGCTCACGCTCACCAGCGTGCCGGTCTGCGTCGCGCCCGAAACCTGCGACGACAGCCCGCTGACGTTTCCCAGCACATCCCGCGCCTGAATCGCGAAATAGTACGTCGTCGACAGCGTCAGCCCCGTGATCTGCGCGCTCGTCTGCGTCCGGCTGGACACCGTCAGGCTCGGCGACGCCGTCGTCACCGGACTTGAAGCCGAATAAAAAATATCGTACTGGAGAAAATCCGTGTCCGGAATCGCCGTCCAGCCTACCGTGATGTCGCTGTAACTCGTCGTCTGAACCGCAAAGCCGCCCGGTAGCGTCACGGAATCGTCGATCGTGTATCTGTAGTAACTGCCGCCCTTCGTGTCCAGAATGTTGTCGATCTGCACCAGAAACCGCACCTCGCGGCCGTTCGAGATGTTCGCGTCCGTCGAACCCGGAATGATCGCCGAATAATTGACCCCGCCGCCCGAACTCGTCACCTGCTGGTCCGCGCCCGATCCCCCCGGACCGTCCGGGTTCGCGTCCACGGCGTACCAGATCGACGTGCCGGTGTTCGGCGCTGTCTGCACCGCGTAGGTCACCGTGTGGTTGGTCTGCAGAAGTTTCTCCCCCCCGGTCAAAAGCGTCGCCGCGTTGTTGTTCGCGTCCGTCACCGAAATCGACGTCACCCCGTTCGACCCCGGCGCCGGCGGGGGCGCGGGCGCCGCCACCAGCGTCACGAAGCCCGCGCTCAGGCCGCTGATTGTGGCGTTGTTGTTGTCCGTCGTCGATACGAAAATCGTAGCGCTTGGGCCCGTGTTCGGCGAGTTCGTCACCGCGATCGTGAATACCAGCGTCTCTCCCGCGTCGATGTAGGCCGGCACCGAGGCCGTCGTGTAGGTCAATATGTTGCCGCTCTTGCTCACCGACCAGTTCGCCGGCGCCGCCTGCGCCGCGCTCGCCGTCTCGCTGCTCACCGACGAGCCCAAATCCACCACCACGGTCGTGATCGGCCGCGCGCCCGCGATGTCGTTGCCGACCGACAGCGCCAGCGAGGACGGCGTGTTGACGACGTCCGCCGGAACCGGCGTGTCAAACACCACGCTCGCGGCGGGCTTCGCGCCCGGCAGCGCCGGCAGGCTCTGGGCCGTCACCACCGACAGCGGGCCTTCGTTGCCGTGCTTGTCCACCGCCACCACCGCGATGTAGTAGGTGATGTTGTCCTGAAGCTGGTCCCCGGCGTTGACGGTCGAGATCGTCGTCGTCACAACCGCGCCCGCCGTCTGGTTCTTCACCTGCGCCTCCGGATACATCCACGGGTCCTCGTCCGTCTGGCCGTCCGCGTCGTCGTTGTTCGACGTGAGACTCCCCGACCCGCTCGCGAATCCGTCCGCATCGCCCACGGGGTCCTCATCCAGATAACCGTCCGCGTCGTTGTCCAGACCGTCCCCGATGTCTCGCTGGGTCGAAATCGCCGACGTCGACACAAAAATAAAATACCGGGATAGATCCGTATTGTTCGGCGCCGTCCAGCTTACCGATATCTGGTTCGACGCGCCTGAAACGTCCGTCGCCGTCAAGCCCGTTACCGCGCCCGGCGCCGTGTTGTCGAAACTGTCCGGCTGGCCGACGCTCTCGCTCGCCGGAAGCGCCATCGACCGCCGGTATTCCAGGGTGAATCTGCGGGCCAGACGGAAATCATAAACCACCAGGAAGTTCTCCACGTTCGCGCTGCCACTGGTGCTCCGCATCGACGCATAGGTGTGGTTTGCCGACCCGAAGGCGACTTTGTCCATGTCGAAAATCATGACCTTGTGGTGGCCCTGGGCCGTAGTGAACGCGCCCCAGTCCCGGCAGGTGTGGCTCGATTGCAGGGAAGGGAGGTTCGCGAAATTGTCCACGTCCAACCAGCCCTCCACCAGCTTCGAGCCGGCCGCCGAGTTCAGCGCGTTGGCCAGCTCCGAGCTCATTCCGAACTGGTTGATCATGTAAAAAACCGATTCGTTGCTGTTCGAAATGTGGTACATAATCACGTCCTTGAGCGCGCTGTTCGACGAATACGGCGACAGGTTGATGTTCCCGTTGTCGTCCGGAGCGAAAAACAGTTCGATCCGGTCGCCGTTCGGCGCCGTGAACAGGTTCTGGGGGGATTTCGTGTTTTCAACAAAGGCGCCGTTCACGAACTGGTCGTCCAGCTCCGTCAGATACGCCTGGGCAATCGACGGAATCCGGATGATCACCATGTTGTTCGGCTGCTCCGAATAGGCCCCGGCCGTCAAATTCATCGACCCCGTCATCACCATCTTGGCGCCGATCGTGATGACCTTGTTGTGCGTGTTGGAGGAACTGGAGGGCGAGGCGATCATCGGAATTTGAGAACTTTTCGTTGCGTTGATGTCTGTCAGATCGTCCCCGTCCGCAATGACCCGGATCGGCGCCGCGCCCGATTGGCCCGACCGGGTCGAAAATATGTTGTTGATGCCCCACGTCCCGTTAATGATGTCGTTCGTTCCCGACCCCCAGGAAAACGATGCGACGTAGATCGTGTCGGAATTCTGGGCCGAATACGCAAATTGCGATAGGTACCGCTCCATGTTGGAGCTGGTGGAAAAACTCGTCCCATTCCCGTTCGAGAATACCGCCCACCACCACGGCGCCCCCCACGCGCCGGACACACCCACTCCCAGGACCAAAAACAAGCCCAGACAGACCGCCGCCATCCTCTGTCCGGGCCTCCTCTGCGCGGTTCGGGTTCGTATGATTTCTAAGCTACCCCGCACTCCGTATGCGTTGCAACGCCCACTGCCGTCTTCACTTTTTACCTTCCAAAGAACGTCGTTATCCATGAGACGAGATTATGTAGCGCCCAGAACAAGATACCACGGCCCCCAATTATATTATAATAATGTATATTTATATTAAGCAATTTTAGGACCACTGGCGGGAATTGCGCTATTCAAAAAGGGATTTTTAGTGACTTTAAGTTAAAGTTGGTGGGTTGTTATATTTGAATTGTCAATAGGTTATATGTGAAGTACATCCAGCCTGTTTAATGCAGTGAAATTTTTGGTTATCGATGTGAGCGCCATCACTGATTGCCACTGTATGCCAGTTTACTCAACATTACGCTTTCTATGTTGTTGTTTTTTCCACCATAGTGTTATGGTTTTCTATATATCTTTCCGTATTGTCTGTATGTATTTTTACTGCACTTTCTCTCCTACCTACAGCCCCGATTCCCTCTTCACCGCCTTCTCCACCATCTCCCTCACTCCTTTGTCGACCGCGAACACCAAATCCTCGTACTCGTCGCCCTTCTTCACGCTCGGCCACGCCATCCATATCCCATCCTTCCCATCAATCAGCTTGCATCCCTTGATCGTCACCGCATTGTTCAGCGTCACATCCGCAAATCCCTTCACTTTGCTGTGCCCATCCAGCTCCTTCCACCTGACTTCCGTCACCTTCAACGACCCAGGCTCCGCTCTCCCCTTCGCCCTCCCGTCTTTTATCGCATCCTTGATCTGCTTGGCTATGCTCTTATCCTCTAGAAACACAATATTATACTCCCTGCCGCCCTTCCCCGGACTCTTCGGAAAAAACAATAGCTCTCTTCCATCCTCCTCTCGTATCTCCAAGCCCTTGAAAACAATAGCCCTGTTTAGCGTTGCCGAATATTTGCCGCCCTTTTCCTTACGAACCTCCGTAACCGCCAACTCACTCACCGGCTCATCCGATTTCGACTCCTTGCCCGCCGGCTCCCCCGCTTCCTCCTTGGCCTCCGGCTCTGCCGCCGGCTCCTCCGCAACGATTGTTTCTTTCTTGGCTGCCTGTTCTGTTTTACCGCAGGAAACCACAAACGGGACCAGACCGAAAGTTATTACAGTTATCGCTACGACTGGTGAAAATTTCTTCAGCACGGAAAATTTTTTCAAGGGACGGACCTCCTTTTGTTGTATAATGGTACAGACCCCGATTCTGATTCTTCTCCCTAATAATGTCAAGCTCTTTCGATTAAGAAATTCCATATACCTTTCCCTTGTTTCCAGCCCGCTTTTTGCATATAATCCCAGTATCTATGAACGATCGAACAGGAATCAGGATCGCGATTGCGTTTGTGGCGCTCGCCTCATGTCTCTTGCCTTGCGCCTACGCCGCGGCCGACAACACCAACATGGACATCCTGCATTTTGCCACGCGGCTGCAGCGGTTCGATGAACTCGTGTTCAAACTCGAGCCCGGCGACAACAAACAGGCGCGCCTCATTCTCAAGGGTCTCGATGTCCTTTCCGGCGAGATCGCCGATTACAGGATTCGCAACAAGGTCAGCGCCGACCCCACGCTCGAATCCATTTCCCAGCGCATCAACAAACTCCGGCAGGACATTCTCAGAATCGAGTCGGCCACGCCCGAAGAGGTCGAGAACGCTACGGCGCGCCAGGTCGAAGTCCTCAAAACGGTGTCATGGGACGTCGGGAATCTCGAAGACAAAGTTGCCCGGCTCGCCGGCGCCGGATACCGGCAGGAGGAAAAAACACGGATCCTTTCCGGTAAGACCCTCCCGGCCGTGGCGGAGGACATCGGCAAACATATGGAATTGATCGCGGACGGCCTGGCCCGCGTTTCCGAAGGCAACGCCATGATGTCCCAGATCCAGGAACGGCTCCTCGCCAATCCCGGCATCTACGGGTTCGACGCCAAGCTCATCGACCGCCTCAACACCGACCGCCGGTCCCTCGACGACCTTCAGGCGATCCTGTCCCAGCGCCAGCATGAGTACACGTCCGTTCGGTCCGCCATCGAGGAACTGACATCGATTGATGACGAAATCCAGCTCTACCCCGCCAACTACGCACAGGCCATCGCCGATTTCCGCTCGCATCTCTATCTTTCCAGCCCCGAAGCCTTCTCGGCCGAAATGCGCCATGCGCATGGTAAACTTCAGCAGGCGGAAAAGATGATCGAAGAAGGCCGCCGGACCGAAGCCACCGTCCTTTTGGTCGAGTCCCGGGAGGCCTACGACAAATGGGCGCCGACGTACCAGAGAGCGGAGGAACTTTACCTCAATGCCAAGGGCGAGCATGACCGCACCGACGCCTTGGGCGCCCGGCGCACGGCCCTCTACGCGTTCCTCTTCCAGACCCTCGCCGGCACCCTCCGCGACCCCTCGGCCCTCGAGCAGTCCGAATCCAAAGGCATGCGCAAATACCTCCGGGCGGTCGAGCCTCTCCACGACGATTTTGCGTTCCTCGTGGACCGCTACCAGACCGTCGCCGAAACCTGGGCCTACGTAGGAGGCGCCGGCCTCAAACAGCGCCTCCAGGCGCTCCTCCTCGACGCCCCGGCGGGCCTCGGTAAAACGCGCGTCGTCCAGAAATAAAGGAATGTGACCAAGATCACAATCTTTTCCCTTGCCTTGTCCCGGAAATAACTTAAAATAAGGAAGGTAAACCTCGTTTCTCGTAAATATGGGATAGCATCAAGCTGATCGTTTTCGTCCAGAGGGGGCAACCGGGGTTTTGGGGATCGGTCATGAATGCGCCGGGATTGAAAATCGATTGGCGCTTTGGGGTGGTTGGGGTACTTCTATCCGTGACGGCCGCGTGTAGTCCTCTGTCCATGGGCTATACCCAGCGGCTCAAGCCTCTCCACATCGTCACCTATGCGACCACCGACAACAAGGTGCTCAAGAAACGCGCCTATTTCGAGGACAATTACTCGAATGTCATCACGCTGACCGACTATGTCAAAGACGGGCTTCTTCCGTACGACGACCGCGATGGGATGGTCGATCAGATCAGCCTGGAGGTCTACAACCGCGGCCTTTTGATGGATTTCTTCGTTCAGGACGGGTCCATCTACTCGGACCATCTCCTGTTGCAGAAGGAGAAGTCCATGGATGGCGTGAACATGGACGCCATCCGGGTACTGACTGAGAAGTTCGTGCATCAGAACGATTATGTGAAGACGGCCTCCGTCAAGACCGAATATGAAATCGCGCTCCACCGGATCATCCCCGAACAGGCCCAGGCGGTCGTCGAAGTCGACGGGCAGCAGGAGAAGCTCCGGCAGGGCGTGCTGCAGAAAGTCGGCGGCGTCTATGTGCTGCTCGACAGGATCACGCGGTATGGCATCAAGGAATTCGACGACCGGCTCGATTCCGGGTTCGTCGTGGTCCGTATCGGCAACCAGGGCGTGCTCCTCCAGGCGGGCCAGCGGTCCAGGATCAGCATCGACCCCGCCCAGGCCGGCCGCAAGAAACTTCTCAAGACGGAGAAAACCAATTTCGTCTTCGTCGTCCACCGGCACGACGCTCCGGACCGCGCGCAGAGCGAACTCGAAGACATCTTCCACACGTTCCTGGTCGATCAGCCGGGCCACGAGCACGTCTGCTACGACCGGATCGTCCGGGAGATGGACGCCGCATTTTCGTCAGACTCGAGCGCCGTCTCCGGATACAAGGTCGTCGAGGACCCCTTCGCCAAAGACCGCCCGGCCGGGTTTGCGGCCCAGGTCAAGGACCAGATCAAAACCCGCATGGGCGAACTCTACCAGTTCCTCTCCTCCCTCACCGGCCCCACCCTCGCCATCCGCGGCTTCGTTCGGTAGCGTGTAAGTTATTTCCCCCATTGAAAAGGGGGGATGAAGGGGGGTTCAAGCTCGCTATTGCCCCCGCCGGGGTTTGCTGTCATGATGCGCCGAAACGGAGGTTGTCCATGTGGAGCCGCGCTGCCATTCGGTCGTTCATCCTGTGTGCGTTGATGTCCCTCGCGCCGCCTGTGTGGGCGGCCGAGGCGAAAATGTCGGTCATCGAGAAGTTCGAGACGGCGGAGGGCTGGACCAAATTCCAGGGCGACGGCGTGGGATTCGACATCGGTTCCGAGGAGGGCGTCGAAGGCCGCGCGCTGGCCCTCCGGTTTGATTTCACCGGCAACAAGGCCTTCGCCGTCGCCGGGAAAAAGATGCCGGTTCGGCTGCCTGAAAATTACAAGCTCACCTTTTATGTCCGCGGGGACGCGCCCGACAACCATCTGGAGTTGAAGCTGGTGGACGCAGCCGGCAATGTCTTCTGGAAAAAATTTTCCGATTTTGCGTTTCCCAAAGACTGGAGGAAAATCTCCATTCTGAAGCGGGACATCACGTTCGCATGGGGACCTTCGAAATATGACGACCTCCGGGAGGTCGACCGGATGGAAGTCGGCGTTTCCTGCGGGAGCGGCGGGACGGGCGCCGTCTGGTTTGACGAGCTGACCCTGGTTGAACTGCCGGCGTCCCCGCCCGAACCGAAACCGGACCTGCAGCGCGCCCGCGTCACGGCGTCGAGCGTTCAGGAGGACCGGTTCGGCGCGAAGGCCGCCATGGACGGTGATTTCGGCACGCGGTGGTCAAGCGGGTTCAACGACGCCGAATGGCTCGTCATCGATCTGGGCGAAATCCGCGATCTGGCGGGACTCACGATCTTCTGGGAAGCCGCCTTCGGCGAGGCGTACGATGTGCTGCTTTCGGAGGACGGCGATGTCTATCGAACCGTCCACACGGAAGCGCGGGGCGACGGAAACCGCGATCTCATCTTTTTCCGGAAACAGAACGCGAGATTCATCAAAATCGCCGGCCGCCGGCGCGGGACGGCATGGGGATACTCGATCTTCGAGGTCCAGCCGGTATTTGGCGCGGTCGCGCCCGACATCACGGCGTCGTCCAATCCCCATGATGCCCCGGCCGCACTGGACGGCGACCCGCAAACCGTTTGGGCGGCCGGCAAAGGCGCCCGGCAGAGCCTGACGATCGATTTCAAAAAAAGTATGTCCCTCGGCGGTTTTTTCATCCGGCTGGGATCATCGCCCGTCGTCCGTCGGGTCGTATCGGTGTCGGACGACGGCGAATCCTGGGAGGAGGTCGTGTCCTCCAACCGCAGAGCGGCCGGGACCGATTACATTTTCATGCCCGCGACGGATGGGCGGTACTTCAAACTTGATCTCACTGCGACCGGTGGGCCGCCGGCCGTCGCCGACATCACGCTCAAAGGGCCGGAGGAGAAAAGCACGCCCCAGCGGATCCTCGAAATCGCGGCGCTGGAATCTCCCAGAGGCTCATACCCGCGATGGCTCAGCAAACAACAGGAGTACTGGACGGTCGTGGGCGCCGTGGACGACGACCAGGAGAGCCTTCTGTCGGAGGACGGCGTGCTCGAACCGTGGCACCGGAGCCACACCGTCGCGCCGTTTCTGAAAATCAACGGGCGACTGCGGACGTACGCGGATGTCGAAACGGAACAAGAGCTCGCCGACGGGTATCTCCCGCTGCCCCGCGTTGTCTGGAAAAGCGTCGAGTGCGATTTGATCATCGAGGCCTTTGCGGCGGGCAGCGCCCAGAAAACGTCCACGTATCTGACGTATACGGTCGTCAACAAAACGGCCGCGCCGCTCGCGGGGCAATTCTATCTCGCCATCCGGCCCCTGCAGGTCAATCCGCCCTGGATGCACGGCGGGCTGGCCGAAATCAGAACGATCGAATACGATCGCCTCAAGCCCGGATTCATGAGCCTGAACGGCCGCCCTGCTCTGTTCGTTCCGCGTCCCCCGGACACCTATGGGACTGCGGCCTTCAAGAGCGCCGACCAGTACGGCGACATTGTCGAGGACATTCGAGCCGGCGCCCTGTCCGTGGGCGCCGACACGTTCAGCGATCCGCAGGGCTTGGGATCGGCCGCGCTCGAGTATGCGTTCAACATCGAACCGGGCGCGCGGGCGCAGTGGAATTTTGCGGTCCCGCTGCACGAGGAAAGCGAGATCGATCCGGCCGGCGTCAGAGACGCCGGCACTTGGGGCGCCGGAGGCGCTGATCCGGCCGGCGATGTGGAGGCCGGACGGTCCGCCGTCCTGGAATTCTGGAGGGACAAACTGAGCCGGATCCGGATCGAGTTGCCCGATACGGAATTCGTCCGGACACTTCAATCGAACATCGCCTACATCCTCATCAACGACGACCGGTTCCGGCTGCAGCCCGGATCGAGAAACTACGAAGCCTCCTGGATGCGCGATGGGTCGATCGCGGCCCAGGCGCTCCTCGCCATGGGTTACACCTCGGAGGTGGAACGGTACCTGAACTGGATTTCCGGGTTTGTCGGCGCCGACGGATGGGTCCCGTTCATCGTCAGCAACACCGACAAGATCGAAACGCACGGCTGGAAGGAATTCGACAGCCAGGGCCAGTACATCTTTGCGCTCCTTCAATATTATCTGTATACAAAGGACGAGCCGTTCCTGCGCGACAAGGCCGGCCGTATCGACAGCGACGTCCAATTCATCAGGAACCTGCGGGCGGAGCGAAAGACGGCGGACTATGAGAAGCCGGACCAGCGCGAATTTTTCGGCCTGTTTCCGGAATCGGTCAGCCATGAGGGATACATCGATCCGCCGCGCCACAGTTACTGGGATTGCTTCTGGGGCGTGAGGGGACTGGAGGACGCGGCCCGGATTTTCCGGATTCTCGGGGACGGCGAAAAAAGCAAACGGGCCGAGGAGGAGCGGCGTGACTTTCAAACCTGTTTGTACGAATCAATCGGGCGGGTGGTCGAGAAGAAGAAGATCGATTACATGCCCGGCTGCGCGGAATTGGGCGATCCAGATCCTACCGCGTCGGCCGCCGCCCTCTGGCCCTGCGGCCAGCTTGGAAACCTCCCGCGGCCGCTGGCGCTCGCGACGTTCGAGCGGTACTGGACCGATCTTCAGAAGAGAGGCGATCCGAACTGGAAGGGCGGATTCACGCCCTACGAAATCCGGAACGCCAACGCCTATCTGTTAACCGGGCAGGCGGACCGGGCGCACGCCATGCTGAAGAGATATTTCGAATGGAAGCGGCCGAGGGCGTGGAACCACTGGGCCGAGGTCGTCGTGTCGGACTACCGGCTCGCGCAGTATCTCGGCGACATGCCGCACACGTGGATCGGCGCGGAATTCGTCAACGGGGTCCGGAACATGCTGGTGATGGAGTCGGGGGACGCCCTGTATCTCGGCAAAGGCATTTGCAGAGAATGGGTCGAGCCGGGTAAGACCGTCGCCGTCACCGAACTGCCGACGCACTTCGGCCCGGTTTCATACAAAATTGAATCCCGTGAGCAGTCGATCGAAGTCCGCGTGGACGGCCAACTGACAGGGGCCGACACCATCGTGTTCGCGTCGCCGCCGGCCGGGAAAGACATCGCCGCCGTCCTCGTGGACGATCAACCCTACGCCGGCTGGCGCTCCGGCGAGATCGTTCTACCGCAACTTCCGGCCAAGATCGTCTTTCAACTCAAGTAGACGCGGACGGCGTGGGATCGCCGGTCGTTCGTCAGCGGCACCCGCCCGTCGTTCACGGGCCGGCCGTCCAGAAGAATCTTTGCGGCTGCCCGACGGCCACGGATCGTATTGCTCACCTCGATCCGGTACACCGTATCGCGGTACCGGTACGTCATCGAGTACCCCGGCCAGTCGGCGGGAACGCAGGGATCGACGGTGAAGGACTTGCCTTGAAGCTTCAGCCCCAGCAGCCACTCGATACCGATGCGGTACATCCAGCCGGCCGAGCCCGTGTACCACGTCCATCCGCCGCGGCCGGTGTACGGCTCGACGCCGTACACGTCGGCGGCCATGACGTAAGGCTCGACTTTGTAGCGCTCGACGGCCGCCGGCGATCCGGCGTGCCGGACGGGATTGATGAGATTGAATAGGGATACGGCGCGGGCGCGGTCCTTGAGCATGGCGTATGCGAGGATCACCCAGGTGGAGGCATGCGAATACTGGCCGCCGTTCTCGCGCACGCCCGCGACGTATCCTTTGATATAGCCGGGATCCAGTTTGGATCGATCGAAGGGCGGAGTCAAAAGAAGGATGAGCCCGCTCTTGCGGCGAATCAGATGCCGGTCCAGCGCCTTCATCGCGCGCCGCGCGCGCGCGCGGTCGGCCGCGCCGGAAATCACGGCCCAGGATTGCGCGAGGGAGTCGATCCGGCACTCGTCATTGCGCGCCGCGCCCAGCGGCGTGCCGTCGTCCATGTAGGCGCGCCGGTACCAGCCGCCGTCCCAGGCGTGGCGTTCGATCGAGCCGGCGATATCCCCGGCGGTCCGGCGAAACTCTTGCGCGCGACGGCCGTCGCCAAGCGATTCGCACACGCGCGAGAACCGGTTCAGCACGTCGATCAGAAACCAGCCCAGCCACACGCTCTCTCCCTTGCCCCGGTGGCCCACCCGGTTCATGCCGTCGTTCCAGTCGCAGGAACCGATGAGCGGCAGACCGTGCCGGCCGAGGCGGACGCCTTTCCGGATCGATTTCAGACAATGCTCGTAGAGCGTGCCCCGCCGGGCGGAGATTCTCGGAATGAAACAGCATTCCTGCTCGTGCTTCGGTACCGGTTTGCCTTCAACATAGGGAATTTTTTCGTTCAGCACGGAGTGATCGCCCGTCGCGGCGATGTAGTCGGAGACGACGTACGGCAAAAACAACAGATCGTCGGAACACCGCGTGCGTGGCCCCATCCCAAACGGCGGATGCCACCAGTGCTGCACGTCCCCCTCGACGAATTGCCGCGCGGCGGACCGCAGGATGTGTTCGCGAACGAGATGGGGCGCTGAATAAACGAGCGCGCGGGCGTCCTGAAGCTGATCGCGAAACCCGAACGCGCCGCCGGATTGATAGAACGCCGACCGCGACCAGATCCTGCACGACAGGGTCTGGTACAGGAGCCAGCGGTTGAGCATGAGGTCGAGCGCACGGTCCGGCGTGCGGACCTGCACGGCGCCGAGGACGCGGTCCCAGTGTTCCCGGGCCGCCGCGAGCGCCCGGTCGGCCGCGCCGTGTTTCCTGTATTTCCGGGCGACGGCCCGCGCCTCCCGCGCATCGCGTCCTTGGCCGAGGAGAAACACGATTTCGCGGCTTTGATTCGGCGCGAGGTCGAACACGACTTGGAGGGCGGCGCAGGGATCCTGAGGAATCCCCCTCTCCTCCTGAGGATTTCCCCTCTCCCCCCTTGGGGGGAGAGGGTTGGGGTGAGGGGGCTGGAAGGCCGCCGGCGAGCGCAGGACGCCCTGCGGCCCCAGAAACTCGGCGCGGCTGCAGGTGCCGGCGCGGGGAAACGCGGCGGCGCAGTCGAGAAACGCGACGCGCCCGGGAAACGGGCCGGCCTTTCGATTCCGCGCCATCAATATGCCGGTCCGGCGGTCCTGCCAGGACTCGACGTGCGGATGGGTTTCGGGGCGCGTCACGCCCAGGACCCACTCGGCGTAGAGCGTAGCGGACACTTTTCGATATCGACCCGAACGGTTTTTCAAAACAAGCCTGTATATTTTGACCGGATCATTCATCGGGCAATACAGGGACAGCCGCTGGTCCATGCCGTGGCTCGAATGCTCGAACACGGAGTATCCCTGGCCGTGGCGGATCACGTACGGCGCGCCGTCCCGGATCGGCGAGCAGGTCGTTGTCCAAACCTCGCCGGTTTCCTCGTCGCGCAGATACAGAACTTCACCGGGTGGATCGCTGACCGGATCGTTCGACCACGGCGTCAGCTTGTTCTCCCGGCTGTTCTCCGACCACGTGTATCCGGCGCCGGACTCGGAAACCTGGAACCCGAACCGCGGATTGGACACCACGTTCACCCACGGCGCCGGCGTCGTGCGGCCTTTCTCCAGCACGATGATGTATTCGCGGCCGTCGGCGCTGAACCCGCCGAGACCGTTGTATTCGACCAGCGTTTTTTTGTCCCACCCTCTCCCCCGTGTGTTCCCCCCTCTCCCCCGTAAGGGGGAGAGGGTTGGGGTGAGGGGGCTTTGAACCGGTCCCGGACTGAAATTCTCGAACGGCGCGCGATTCTTAGGAATGCGGCCGAACACGCGCGCGACCGCATCCGGATTGTGATATCGAGAAATCATTTCTAGCGCGCGCCGTCGGTCGGGCGCGGCGCCGGTGATGAAGCTCACGCGCGCCTCCGCGCCGGCCGGGATCCGAAGGATCGTCCGGAGACTCAGAATCGGATCGAGCACAGCGCCGGTCGATCCGCTCATCCGAAAGCCTTTCTCCATCGCCGCCGGATGATCGACCGTCCGGCCGCGGCCGATGAAGCGCGCGCGGTCGGTTTCGTACTGGACCCGGCCGGGCGGTTTCCCGTTTGGCCCGACGAGCGTATGAAACATCCAGATGGTTTTTTCATTTGCCGACCGGGGCCGGCGAAACGCCAGAATCGCGCTTGCGCGTTTGTCAAATTGCGTCTGGACAAACAGATTGCTGAACGCCGGATGGGACAGATCCGCCGAGGCCGGCGCCAGAACCGCCTCCAGGTAGCTGGTCAGCTCGATGTCGCGAGATTCATCGGAAAGATTGCTGATCGTGACCCGCCTGATTTCCGCGCGTTCATTCGGTGTAACGACGATTTCCGTCCGCAACTCCATGAACGGATACGAACTCACATACTCGGATTTGTCCGAAGAGAACCTGTATCGAAAAATCCCGGAAGCGGCCCGGACCGGCAGAAACGCCGCCGACACGACGGCGTTCGTCATCCTATCCCGCGCGTAAATAAACGGCCCCCACCCGTCCGTCGTCGGGTCATCCCGCCAGCGCGTCAGGTCCAGAGTCTGGCCGTGGATCGAGCAGAAGCTTTTCCCGCCGCCACCGTTCGTCAGAAGAACGGAATAGAAGCCGTTAGAAAGAATGCAGCTTTCCTTCCGCATAGACTCTGGCCAATATCAGCATCAGCGGCAATTCGCAAGTGATTACAAAAGTCTTGTTTTCCTTCCGCTGCGGACTTAGGATCGCCTGCGATGAGACCGTACTGGGGAGGATTTGCCGCTGTGGTCTGGATCGCCGCTCTTTCGGCCGGCGGCTCGGCCGCCCGGTGGGATTTGCGGAAGGTCGGCGTGGAAATCCGCGCGTCGTCCGAGGAGAACAACGGCCAGCTCGCCGCCGCCAATGCCTTCGACGGGAACACCGGCAGCCGCTGGTCGTCCCATTTTTCCGATCCCCAGTGGATCCAGATCCGGTTCGAGAAACAGGTGCCCATCGACGAGGTGGAAGTCTGGTGGGAGGCGGCCTGCGCGTCCGATTATCGCATCGAGGTTTCGGACGACGGGAAAACCTGGACGAAGGTCCACGAAGTGTCGGGCGGCCGGGGCGGGAACGAACGCTTCGAATTCAAAGACGTGCGGGCGACGTACCTCAGACTGTACGGCGTGAAACGCGCGACCGAGTGGGGCTATTCGATCTTTGAGCTGATCGCGAGCGGCGATCTGCCCGATCCCGAGCCGGAATACGCGGGCCTCATCAAGGAACCTCCGCCGCCGCCGGTCGTCACGATTTACGACCAGCTCAAGGCCGAACTCGATCCGATGTTTCGCGCGAAACTCGAGTCGGATCCGCCGACCGCTGAGAATCTGTCGGACGACGAGTTCCTTGACCTCATCCAGCGCCGCGCCTTTGACTATTACTGGTACGAAGTCGACCCCGAATCGCTCTTTCCGGTCGACAGCCTCACCTGGAAGACCGCGACCTCGACGGCGGCCGTCGGATTCGCGCTCGCCGCCTATGTCGTCGGCCACGAACGCGAATACCGGCCCCGGCAGGAAATCTACGCGCGTGTCGAGAAACTCGTCGATCACGTCTGGGACGACCCCGCCGACCCCGGCGACCTCTGCATCGAGCACATGTCGGGTCACCCCTACCACTGGACGAACATCCGGACGGGCCGGTGGGAGGAAATCGAGGGCATCATCACGCACGATTCGATGAAGCTGTTTTGCGGGATGATTCTGATCAAGCATTATTTCAAAGGCACGAAGGCCGGCGACATCGCCGAGAAATATCTCGACGCGATCGACTGGCCGTGGCTCGTGCACGGCGTGAAGAACCGGCAGTATCTGTCGAATTTCTTCACCCGCCACAGCGACCCGTCCGGACCCGGCGATGTCCTCATGTACGATGGGATGAAGCTCGATTATCTGGTCCCGATGGGCGCAGCCAAAGGGGTGGCCGCGTATTTCTGGGACAACTGGGCCATGAGTTACCCGTGGGACGACTACCGCGGGCATTTCTGGCGGATCCAGCGGCCCGCGATCTGGATCCACCAGTGGGACAACGTCTGGTTTGATTTTCGAAACCTGCGCGACGCGTACGCGGACTATCACCAGAATTCCGTCGAAGCGACCCTGGCCAACCGCCAGTGGTGCATCGACAGCCGCACCTACAACGAGTCGCTCTGGGGCATCAACCCGTGCGCGGGTCCGGGACCGGCCGGCGGCGAGATCTACGGAAATTTCGGCGCGCCGCCGGACGAACTGCCGTTTCAGAACGGCAAGGGCAACGACGGTACCATCGCGCCCACCGCCGCCCTCCCTTCCATTATTTTTACGCCGAAGGAATCCATCGCCGTCGCGCGATATCTGTACGACCGCTACCGCCGCAGCATATGGGGCCGCTACGGGTTCATGGACGCGATCAACCCCTCGAAAAACTGGGTGTCCAAAAACGTCATCGGCATCGATCAGGGGCCCATCCTCACAAACATCGAAAATTACAGGACCGGGCTCATCTGGAAATACTTTGCGATGGAAGACATGGTCTGGCGGGGTCTCGACAAGGCCGGCTTCGTGGGCGTCATCGACAACTTCGACCCGTCCGAACACTCTCCGCCGTACGCTGTCTGGGTCGCCGACAACCGGCGCGTCTCCATTCGAAAGCAGTCGGACGAAGTCAAAGAGGCCGAACACGCGCTGAAGGTGCAATACAAACTGGAGGAGGGCGCCTCGGCCAGTTTCGTGGCGCGGCCCGCCCGCCGGGATTTTTCGCGGTGGCGGTACCTCTCGTTCTGGCAGAAGGGCGGCCCGGACCTCGCCGTGACGCTGTCGTCCGAAACAGGCGCGGAAATCGCGCTGGATCGCGCGGCGGTGGTGGAGGCCGAAGGCGGATGGCGGAAAGTTTATTTTTCGGTGCCGCCGGAGTTTGTCCGGGAGCCGGCGCTCGAAGTCTGGTTTTCGTTCACAGCGTCCGGCAAGGGCGAGTTTTATCTCGACGCCGTCTTCCTCACGAACGATCTCGACCGGACTCCGCAGCCGTTTTTACTCGATGATTTTGAGGCCGCCGCCCCGGCGGAGTGGGTCGTTTCGGACGGAATACGGGTTGCGAAGTCGGCGGAGAAAGCGCGAGGCGGCGCGGGCGCGCTCAAAGTCGAGGTGCGCAAGACCGGCGACGATGACAAATGGGCTCATCTGAAAATCAAGCCGCGCGTCCGCGACTGGCGCCGCTTTCATTCGGTCTCCCTCTGGGTCTACGGCCAGGCGGAGATCCTCCTGAAACTGGCCGACGCCTCCGGCCGGTCCAACGACGCGTGGATCGCGCGTGCGCCGGCCGCCGGGCGGTGGAATCATGTCTTCTTCAACATCCAGAGAAACACCGATCCGAAGAAAGCCGTTTGGGATGGTGTCCTGTACGACAAAACCAACATCGCGGAACTCATGCTCTTCATCGAACCGGGCAAACCCCGGGCCAAAGCGGACCTCTACATCGACGATCTGGCGCTGACGGACTGACCCCCCTTCATCAACCTTCGCCTTCCGATTGACAAACTCGCGATCTGAAGTAAGTTGTCGTCTGGGACGAAAGCGCTTTCGTCCCGGCGGTGCGACGGGTGACAGGGGGGTTTCTCGGACATGCGCGGTCTTGCGGGACGGTTGGCGGGTTGTCTTCTTGCATCCATCGGGGTTCTCTCGTTCCCGCCCTCTCTGGCCCGCGCCGACACGCTGACCATCGCGCTCGTCAAGCTTGGCGACGTGTCCGGCTATCGCGGGGCCTGGCGGATCGACCGGCAGATCACGCGGCTTTTGTCCGAAGCGCTTCTCAGCCTGAACGGCGTGTCCCTCGCGCCGGCCTCGGACGTGTCGGAGGCGGCGCGGCAAACGATCGGCATGCCGGACGAGTCCCTTGATCCGAAAAAACTTCTGATGATCGGCCGCGCGGTCGGCGCGGACCTGGCGGTGGGCGGGACGGTCGATAAACTGTCTCTCGAGGGCCAGGGCGTCGTCAGCTACCGGGCCGGCGGGTATGAGCGGTTCGTGGGCGAGGTGGACCTGACCCTGACGGTGATCGAGACGCGCGGCGGTTCAGCGCTTGTCAACAAGGAAAAGATATCGATCTCCCTCGCCGACGACGATGTCGGCATCGCGATCCTGCAGGGACCCGGCAACCGGCCGACCGAGGAAACATTGTACAAAATCTGGAACGCGCCCGTCGAATCCGACCTCGTCCAGGGATCGATCATCGGCCGCGCAATGGCGCAGGCGGCGATGGAGGCGTCCTCCCGCGTCGCTCGCGCCATCTCCGGCGTGCCCGCCGGCCGGGAGGGCCGCGTGGTCCGCGTGCGCGGGCGGGACATCTATATCAGCCTGGGGTCGGAGGACGATGTGCGCGAGGGCGACGTCGTCATGATCTGGGAGAACGTGGAGGCGGTCCGCGACCCGAAAACCTCCGTGATGCTGGGGTTCACCCGCGCGTCGGAGGGCGCCGAAGCCGAGGTCCGGGAAATCCGCGGCCGGAAACTCTCGATTTGCCGGACGGCGGAAGACCAGGAATTCCGCGAGGGCGACACGGTCCGCTTCCTCGGCGGGCGGCGCGCCGGCAAATGGGCGGGCGCGCGGCGCCGGCCTGTCCAGGAAACGGAATGATCCTCCTTGCCGCCGGAGCCGTGCTGCTGATGATGGAAACGGCGACTTCGGCAATCCAATTCGACCGGCGCGCGCCCGAAGGGCTGGTCGGAAACGGCCGGTCGGTGGTGAAGGTCCGGCCGGGCGGTTATGAATTTTTTTCGGGCGGGAAAGCGTCGGGCCGCATCCGGGTTATGATCGGCGGGAAACGGCGTGAGATTGGCGCGGGGGATGTGCGGCGGTCGGAATTTTTCCCGGGCGGCGTCATCTATTCATTAAATATCGACGGCGTCGATCTCGACGTCCTGCACGGCGCGCTGAAGGAGGTCGCGTATGTCGCGGCGTTCCGCACGAGGGGTACGCCGCCGCCGGATGTTCAGATCGATCTCGAGTCGACTGAAACGCCGGCGGTGTCTCCCTCCGGGCGATTGGACCTCTCGGGCAAGGGCGGGTTTCTTGCGGTTTCCACCGGGTCAGCGCCTCCGGCGCCCCAAGTGCCGGGGTCTCCGACGCCGGCCGATCCGTCCTATTCGACGAATTCCTGGGATGACCTGCGGGCTGCCGTTGAGGCGCCGTACCTGAAAGGATTTCAGGTCCGCACGCCGTCGCCGGCCGTCGACCGGGCAGCCCGGTTCTGCCAGTTTTTGCTGGACCTCGGATTTGACGGCCGGCTTCACGTCAGCGAACTTTTCCGCTGGCGCGACATCTGGTCGCGGGATCTCGGAACGGGTCTCGCGCCGGGCTCGCTGGTCGGCGGCCGGTTCGACGCCGCGCGCATCTCCATCCAGTATGATCTCGCGCGATACAAAGCGGCCAACCCAAGAGGCCTGCGGATCACGGAGGACGCGTCCCAGGGCGGGTCGGCCGAAGGGACCGCGTGGCTGACACGCGCCGTATGGCGCGATTACCTTTTGAGCGGCGACCGCGCGTTTCTCGCGGAAGCCGCCGGGACGTTGCGTCCGTGGGTGCGGGCGTGGATCGACCGGGACGCCGACGAAGACGGCCTCGTGATCGACGTCACCGAATGGATGGACCACTCGCGGTTCTTTCTCTTCCCGGACGGCGCCCTCGGGCTGTATTCGAACGCGCTGTTCGCGGACCTCCTGGGAACGTTCTCGAAAATCGAAAAGGAACTAGGAGACGAAACCGCCGCCGCCGCCCGGCTCGATGCTTTGCGGCGGAAGACCGCCCGCGCGATCAATGACGTTCTCTGGAACGAATCGGCCGGCGCGTACGATAATCTCTCGATCTTCGGGCGAAACGATCAGCGTCTCTCGTCGGCGGAAAACGCGCTCGCGGTGCTCGCGGGCGTCGCACCGCCCGACCGCGCCCGCCGCGCGCTCCAGACGGTGCGCGACCGGAACTGGCGCAAGGCCGGGTCCGTCACGATCGCGCCGGCGATGACGCATGTGGACGACAAGAACGACCAGAACGTCCGCGTCTGGCCGTGGTGGAACGCCGTCGAAGCCCGCGCGAGGTTCCGGACGGGCGATACGGCGGGCGCCGTGCATCTGCTCGAAAAATGCGCGGCAACGCTGGAGGACGAACACTATCCCGGTCTCATCGAGGAACTGCTGACCCCGGAGGGCGTGACGGAAGGCGGCCACGCCTTTTTGAGCGCCGCCGGCACGTTCTTGGACGCGCTGTATGAAGGATTGCTCGGGATCGAGATTCTCGAAGCGGGTTGCGCGCGCATCCGCGTGTCGCCCCACACGCCCGACTGGAAAGCGTGGGAGGCCGCCGTGCCGCTGCCGGGCGGCGATCTCTCCGTGTCTTTCGCCGACGGCGTTCTGCGCATCCGCGTGACCGACCCGCGGGTAAAAGTGGTGGAAGCGCCGGCGTCGGCAATTGTTGAGGGAGCGACGCGCGCTGATTTCTCTGTTTCTCCTGATCCGTCCGAATCTGTTTTCTCAGAATCCAAAATCCAAAATCCAAAATCCAAAATCTCCGACCCGAAGCCCCGCCGCGCCGCGCTCTTCTCCGAGCCCGGCATCCCGCGCTCGTCCGCCGCGGGCCTGCCCAAGCAGACCATCAACGCGGAGGCGCTCTTGACACTCGACCCCGCCCGGACGCCGGCCCTCGTGATCGCCGGCAACGCTCTGCCGCGCCGGACGAAATCCGCCGGAGATGTGCAGAACGCGCTGGCGCGGTACCTGGACGGCGGCGGCGCGATCGTGTTTTTCGGCGCGACCATGCACGACCGCGGCACGATGGGTGAACACGGCGGCGTGATCGATTGGTACGAGCATCTCCCGCAACTGAAGTACGAGCCGCTGGCCGGCTGGCGGTTCTCGATCTCGCCGGATGGCCCGGCGGCGCCGCAGGACAAGGAGCACGGTCTGGCCAAAGGCTGGCACCGGCCGGACTTTGACGATCGCGAGTGGAAACCGATCCGCGTTCCCGGCTGGTGGGAGGACCATCTCGGCCGCGCGCAGGACGGATGGGGCTGGTATCGGACGGAGTTTCTTCTGCCCGAGTCCCGAAAAGGAAAAACGGTCATTCTGGATATTGGCCGGATCGATGATGACGACTGGATATTCGTAAACGGCGTTCCGGCCGGCTCGGACAAGGGCTGGCAGACGCGGCGGCTGTACCATCTGAAACCGGGCAGTCCGGCGCACGCGGCGCTGAACTTCGGCGGCCGAAACGTCGTGGCGGTCCAAGTCCTCGATTACGGTGGCGGAGGCGGCATGCATGCGGACCCGACAAAACTGGCGGTCGAAACGGACGAGTATTCGTGGCAGCCGATCAATCCCAAGACCGGCGTCGTCAGCGAGCAACCAGTGCGGCACGGCGTCGTGTCCTGGGGGCCGGGCGGAGACTTCTTCAATTCGTGGGAAACGTCCAGAGGCGCATTCGGATTCCGGATTGAAGGACGAAATGTCTCGTTCGATCCGGAAGGCCCTCTGAAGGGCCTCGCGCCGATCGCAATGACGGTCCATGAAGCCTTCACGGATTTCGCCGTCGCCCGGCCATGGCAATTCCAGCCGCTCGCCTTTACGGAAACACGCCGGCGGCTTCTTTACCCGGACAATGGCGAGCGCTACCCGTGCGCGGCCCGCGTGGTGAACACGAAAACCGGAGGTGAATTCATCCTCGTGCCTGCGTCGCTGGCGGCATCTCCGGCCGGACCTGAACTTCTGCAGAAACTCAGAATCCATTGAAACGACAGGAGACGAATCCCTATGAAAAATCTATGGCTGGTGCTTTTCATGACGTCGGTCGCTGCGGCCGTTGAGCCGGCTTCGGCAAAAACGGTTTCCGGAATCCCGGAGAGCCTCTCGGGGTACTGGTTCTACTGGTCCGACCCCGACGGGACCCTTCGGGCGACGGACATCCAGCAGAGGATGGCGCAGGGCGAGAAACGCAAGATGCTCATCCCATCAAATTGGTCGAGGCACGATCGAGATTTACTGAATTACAACGGCGTCGTCTGGTTCGCCCGCGCGTTCAACGCCAAAAAACCACGGCTGACCGAGCGGCTCTTTCTGCAGTTTGACGGCGTCGATTACGAGGCGGACGTTTTCCTCAACGGCCGGCCGGTAGGACGGCACACCGGATATTTCGAGCCGTTTCGGATCAACATCACCGATACGGTCCAGGCGGGTGAGAACCTCCTGATCGTCCGCGTCAACAGCCCGAGGGACGAGGGATACGCCGACAAGAAAACTCTGATCAAGGGAATCTTTGTTCATCACGACTGCCGCCCCGGGTCCAATTCCGGCCAGCAGAATCAGAACGAGCCCACCGGCGGCATCTGGGGAGATGTCCGGCTGGTCCGGACGGGGCCGGTGGCGGTTGAGGGCGCGCGGATCATGACGGAACTCAAAGACGGCAAAGGCAGGATCACCGCGCGGTACCGGCTCCGCAACTACTCGGCCTCCACGCAGTATCCGCGCCTGAATCTTTCCGTGGCCGGCAAAACCTTCGAGTCGACGCCGGTCAAGGGCCGCGCCAACGTCAAGATCAATCCCGGCGCGATGGAGGAAGCGGTCGTGACGCTGGACGTTCCCGACCCCCGCCTCTGGTGGACCTGGGACCACGGCCGGCCTGATCTCTATCGGGTCGTCGCCCAGCTCGTGTTCGAGGGCGTGGTGACGGAGACGCGCGAGGATGCGGTCGGGTTTCGGACCATCGAGTTCGACGAGAAGGCCCTCATCATGAAACTCAACGGCCGCCCCGTGTTTCACCGAGGTTCCAACTACATCGCGACGCAGTGGCTGGCCGGGTACGGCAGGGAACAGTTTCAAAAGGACATCGATCTCATGAAAGGCGCCAACCTTAACTCGATTCGTGTCCACGCGCATGTTCTGCCCCACACGTTTTACGATCTCGCCGACGAGTCGGGCGTCCTCGTCTGGGCCGATTTCGCGCTCATCTGGGGATACGACCCCTCCGAATCCTTCGCGCGCGATGCGCTCCGGCAGTACCGCGCGTTCATCGACGGCTGGTTTCACCATCCGTCCATCTGGCTCTGGTGCGCGCACAACGAAGGCAGCGCCAACGATCCGCTGAACATCCGGCTGGTCGAAATGGCCCGCAGTCTCGACCCCACGCGCGTGCACCTTAAAAACTCCGGCAAGTGGCCGCCCGGCCCGGGCGGCTGGGACGAACACGAGTATGCGGGGTGGTATGGGGGAAACTATTTGGAATTCGCGGACAAGCAGCATCAGTTCGTCACCGAATACGGCGCCCAGGCTGCGCCGGCGGGCTTCGAAAAAATTCTCGCCTCGGGCCACCGCTGGCCGCCGGATCTGGACGACTGGCGTTACCATGATTTCCAGCTGACTGAAAATCTCCGGAACCTCGGCCCGCTGGAACTTTTCAACAGCGTCGCGGATTTTGTCGAAACCAGCCAGAAATACCAGTACGACCTGCTGAAATTCTCGACAGAGGCGTATCGCCGGACAAAGTATCGCCCGCTCGGTGGCATCTACCACTTCATGTTCACCGAATGCTGGCCCGCCATGACCTGGGCGGTCGTCGATCACGAGCGCGCGCCCAAGCTCGGCTATCACGCGCTGCGCGACGCCATGGCGCCTGTGATTGTTTCTCTGGAAGTTCGCCGGCGCGAGGTTGCGCCGGGCGAAACGATTGATATCCCGGTCTGGGTCGTGTCCGACCTCGACGAACCCCTGAAGAACTGGCGCGTCCGGTTCGGCGTAGAGGGCGGCGAAGCGCAGACATCGGAAGTCAGCTTGGGCGCGGACGCGGCCATGCAGGTCGCCGTTCTCAAAGTGACGGCGCCTGAAACGCCCGGCACGTCCGTTCGAATTTTCTCCGAACTGTTTGACTCCGAATCCAAAATCCAAAATCCAAAATCCAAAATCTCAATGTCCGAGTGGGGTTTCGTCGTAAAGAGCGATCCCTTTCGGCTCGGCCACTGGACCTTCCGCACCGGCGACGACATGGCTTGGGCGAAGGGCGACGCGGCGCCGGAGGGATTCAAGCCCATCAAGGTTCCCGGCAACTGGGAAAACGACGGGTATCCGGATTACGACGGATACGGCTGGTACCGCGCGACATTCGTCGTGCCGCCAGCGCACAAGGGAGAACTGCAACTCATGCTGGGGCCCGTCGACGACGTGGACGAATTGTACGTCAACGGCGAGTTCGTGGGCCGGACGGGCCGGTTCCCGCCGAATTACGAGACGGCCTGGACCGCGGAACGCGCGTACATGATTCCGGAAAAATTGTTGCGGAAGGACCGCCCAAACGTGATCGCGATCCGCGTCTATGATTCTACCGGCGGCGGCGGGCCTTACAAGGGTCCCGTCAAACTGATCGTTCCGGTCGGAGTCGATCTTGCGTCCGACCGGTGGCGGCTGAAACACGGGGACGATCCGGCGTGGAGCGATCCGGCCTTCAACGACAAGGATTGGAAACGCGTCCGCGTGCCGCAGACGTGGGAGGGTACGCTGGGGGAAGTCGACGGATTTGGGTGGTATCGGTTGAAATTTGATGTCCCCCCCTCCGCGCTGCCGGCGGGCCCTCTGACGCTGACCATCGGCGCGGTCGATGACGTCGATGCGACGTATCTGAACGGCAAAAAAATCGGCCAGACCGGCGAGTTCCCGCCGTCGACGGGCGGCGGCGCCACATGGACCACGATGCGGAGATACTTTTTGCCGAGAGACCTTTTGCGCGCGAAGGACAACGTCCTCGCGGTGCGCGTCTACGACGGCGGCGGTGGCGGCGGCATATGGCAGGGCCCGGTCCGCATCGACGCGATGGACGCGAGCCTCCGGTACCGGCCGGTGAGGGCCACGTACCCATGAAAAGCCGGAGATTTTGGATTTTGGATTTTGGATTTTGGATTTCAAACATTCCAAACATGATCTGGATCGTGCCGGCGCTCACGATCGGATGCGCCGCGCCGAAGGCCGATCTGCAGCGGCCCGACGTGACGATGCCCAAGCGCCTGGAAGTCGTCGGAGCGTCGGCGTCCGGCCAGGAGTCCGACGATGTGCGAGCGATGAATGCGTTCGACGGCGATGCGAAAACCCGCTGGTCGTCCCCGCATGCCGACCACCAGTGGCTGGTGGCGGATCTCGGGTCGGACCGCACCGTGATCGGTGTCAAGCTCGTGTGGGAGGCCGCGTTCGGAGAGGAGTATCGCGTGGAGGGATCCTTGAACAACGAGGATTGGTCCAAACTCGCAACGGTCCGGGGCGGGGACGGCGAGGAGGACCAGATCGAGTTTCGCCCGGCCAAGCTGCGGTACCTGCGGATCAACTGTGTCCGCCGCGGCACGGAGTATGGATTTTCCCTGTATGAGGTCCAAGTCTGGGGATTTTAAAAAACATGTGCGCCATTCACCTCCTCTCCCCCCGCAGGGGGGAGAGGATTGAGGTGAGGGGGGTGGCCGGCGTCGATAAAATCCTGCCACCCTCACCCCAACCCTCTCCCGCCAGAGGCGGGAGAGGGGGGACACAGTTGCGAAACATGATATTTTGGAGTCTGAGCTGTCTCCTCCTGTCATCGGCCACGGTCGCGGACGCGGTCGAGTCGCTCCGGAACGTGTCGCTGTCCGCCAAGCCAACCGCGTCTTCTCAGTTCGATGCCGCGTCGGGCCCGCGCAACGCCATCGATGCGTCGCGGCGATCCACCTGGATCCCCGCGACCGCCGGGTCAGCGCCTCCGGCCGGAGAGGAGTGGCTGCTCCTTGAATTCGACCGCGAGGAAAACCTGCGGCGCGCGGTCCTGAACTGGGAGTTTTCCCTCAAGGCGAACTGGCGCATCGAAATTTTGCGCGGCGGGATGTGGACCGAAGCGGCGCGCGGCGTCAAGGACGGAACCGCAACGCGGATCGTCGAACTTGGAGGAAAGCGCGCGGACAAGGTGAAGCTCGTCTGCTCGGGCGCCACGCCCATGGCCTGCTCGCTGGCGGACTTCCAAGTCTGGGCGGTCGAATCGGATGTGTTTGGCGGGACGTTGGAACCGGCGGCACCGGCGCCGCCAAAATCTGAACCGGCGAAACCCCAGCCGTCCGCACCAGTCCCTGTCTTCGTCCCCGTTCCGGCGCCACCCAAGCCTCCGAAACCCGCTCCTCCACCACCGGCCGTTCCGAAACGCGAACCGGCGCCGATCCTGTCCCGGGTTCAGGCTCCGTCCAAACTCCTCGCGCCCCCGCCGCCGGCCGCAAAGAAAGCGAGCGCGCCCAGCCCCAGCCCGATTTTGCCGATCCCTTCTCCGGTTTCTCCCCCCTTTACAAGGGGGGATCAAGGGGGGTCCGGTCTCGGGTCACGGCCGCCGGCCGACGTTCGGCCGCATCTCACGACGCTTGTAGAATCGTTTGACAATATATTGGAAAGCGTGCCCTTGGGCGCCGCGCCGGTGGCGGAGGCGTCCGAAGGCTGCGTGATGCAGGGCGCCGTGACGGGTGGCGGCTGGGGCCGGGGCGGAAGGGGCGAGGCGTACCGGGCGCGGTTCGTGGTCGTGCCGGACGGCGTCGCGACGCTGAGCCAGAAATTGAAATCGTCGGCCCCGAGCGGATGGTCGGAACTCTCCTTCTGGGTCAGAGGGTCATGGGCGGCCGGCGCCCCGCTCGAAGTCGTTCTCGCGGACGACGCAAACCAACAGGCGGCCTTGGCGGCGCCCGGAACGGAAGGCGGCAGTGCGCTCTGGCGCCAGATTAAAATCCCAGCCGGCGCCGTCAAGAAAATCAATCGCGACCGCATCAAGTCCTATATCCTCCGGTTCACGCCGGCGCATCAGGCGGGAGAAGTCTACATCGACGACATTTATCTCCACGGCGGCGCCGCACCGGGGAAGCCCCGCTCCTCCGCGGCGGATCCAAAGAAGGCTTCCGCCTCCATCTCTCCAGAACCTCCGGCCTCTATCCCTGTTTCCGACCTCGATCCGCCAGAATCTAAAATCCAAAATCCAAAATCCAAAATCTCAAATGTTTTACCGGAGGTTCGCCCCTTCACCTACGACCCCAAAGACCGGCAGGCGGTCCACGAGATGCTGTTGGCGGCCGCCATGAACGACCCGAAAACATCGGAGGGCCTCTCGGACGACGAATTTCTTGATCTGGTCGAACGCCGCGCGTTTTTGTATTTCTGGTATGGCGCCAATCCCGAAAACGGGATCACGCTGGATGGCGCGAAAAACTGGAAACCGGACGATGACCTCGACTGGAATTCGATCGCGGCGGTCGGGTTCGGCCTCACCGCCATCTGCATCGGCGCCGAACGCGGGTGGATCTCCAAAGAGATGGCTTACGAGCGGTGCCGCGTGACGCTCGACGCCTACTTGAACAAAATACAGAACAACCACGGGTTTTATTATCATTTCACCAATCGCAAGGGCATGAACGACCGCAATACCGAGCTTTCGTCGATCGACTCCCTCCTCATGTTTTGCGGGATGCTCTTCGCCGCTGAGTATTTCAAGAGCACGGAGGTCGAGAAAATGGCCCGGCAGATTTTTGAGCGGGTCGACTGGCGGTGGATGCACGACAACCGTAAGTTCGCGTCAATGGCGGTGGACCCCGGCGGTAAATTTAATCCCGCAAGCTGGGACCGGCACTGCGAAGGGCAGATCCTGTCCATCCTCGAACTCGGGCATCCCCAAAACATGCCGACAGACCTCTGGTTCGACATGCCGGAACAATACGGCACATATCGGGGGTACCGCAGCCTCAACCAGGGGCCGCTCTTTACGTTTCAGTTTCCGTCCAACTGGATCGATTTCAGGGACCGCAACGACGGGGCCGTCAATTTCTGGGAGAACGGGATCGAAGCGACGCTGGCCAACCGCTTTTACGCCATTGAAAAAATGCCTGAACGCAAGGGGTACGGCCCGAACTCGTGGGGATTCACCGCCGGCGATTTCCCCGGCGGATACCATGCGTTTGCCGCTCCGCCCTCTTATCCGGGCGAGGACGGCACCGTCACGATCAACGCGGCGGGCGGATCTGTCATATTCACGCCGCATCTGTCCACCCAGGCGCTCCGATGGATGTACGACAACCTGCACGACAAAGTCTGGGGCAAGTACGGGTTTACGGACGGATACAACCTCGACAAGAACTGGTCCTGCGACCGCGTGATCGGGATTGGCACAGGACCCGTTCTCCTCTCCATTGAAAATCACCGCACCGGATTCGTCTGGAAATATTTCATGCAGAACGACTATGTCAAACGCGGCATGGAACGCGTTGGCTTTAAGGACGAGCCGCGCCGGACCGCCAAAGCCCGGCCGCTGGACCTTGCCGGATACTGGAAATGGAAACCCGGCGACAACAAAACGTGGAGCAAGCCCGAGGTCGACGACTCCGGCTGGCGCGACATGTACGCGCCCGACAAGTGGGAAGTACAGCTCACGCAGGACGGCGACCGCAAGATGGCCGAGTACGACGGGTTCGGCTGGTACCGCCGCCGCTTCACCGTGCCGCTGGATACGTGGGAATCCTGGAAAGGTCAGGACCTGTTTTTCCACGCCGGCGCGATCGACGACGCCGACGAGGTCTTCCTGAACGGCGAGAAGATCGGTTCGACCGGATCGATGTCCGCCGGGTCAGCGTCTCCGACGCCCCAAGTGTCGGCGTCTCCGACGCCGACCGGCGGGGAGAGCGCTTGGGAAAAACCGCGCAAGTACGCAGTCCCGCGCAAGCTCGTCAAGGTCGGCGAAGACAACGTGATCGCCGTGCGTGTCTTCGACGCCGCCGGCGGCGGCGGCCTCTGGATGCGCCCGGTCGAGCTGGGCCCGTTCCTGCCGCTCGATTTCAAACCCTGGAAGCTATAAATCGTGGAACCGAAAACTTGGGGCGTGAGCGTGATTGTTGCGCTCCTCATGAACATCCTGGGTCTTGGCGCCGGGCTTGAGCCGCCCCGGTATGAGATGTCACTCGAAGGGCAGTGGAAGCTGTCGGCGGGGGACAACTACGAATGGAAATCGCCCGAGTTCAATGATGAGAGCTGGAAAAACGCGCAGGTGCCCGCCGCTTGGGAGTCCCAGGGGCTGACCGATTACAACGGATACGGCTGGTACCGCTACACGTTCGTCGTTCCCAAAGAGTGGGAAAAAACGGCGCGTGGGTTCATCCTCGACGCGGGACAGATCGACGACGAGGACATCACGTTCGTGAACGGCCATGACGTCGGCTCCTCCTCGGGCTGGGACGTGTCCCGGTCCTACGGCGTCCCCAAATCTCTCATCAAGTTCGGCGAAAAAAATGTGATCGCCATCCGCGTCTACGACCGCACCGGCGGCGGCGGGATCCACAAAGGCCCGGTGAAGCTACGCAGCGGCGTCGTCGGCCGGTTCGACGTCGAAGGCTATTGATGTTTGGATTTCCCGTCAGTCCTTGGGTGTGGAGATAGATCAATCGTTTCGATCGTTTCTGAACACAAGTTCAGAAAAATAAAGTAGGAGGTGATTCCAGATGAGAGTAGTTATTTGTTGTCTTATGCTTGTTGCAGTTTTATCCGTGACAGCGTTTGCGGTCGATGTATTCTACGACGATGTATTAATTTCAGGTTCAACAGGATTTAACGCACCTGGAGAAACTGCCACTTTGTACCTAGGAGATTTCAATAACAGAGTGAATGCTGTTTGGGGATCTGGTTTGCGTTTTTCCGCATACAATGCGGAAGACCTACTTGTGTTAAATGAAGTAACGGGCAATGTGGGTATCGGGACAGTCTCTCCACAACATAAAATTCATGTTTTCGATGACACCAATCCCCGAATTGAGATCGAGGCCAAGTCGGGTATCGTCCCGCTCAGTTCCGAATTGAACCTTGTCACACAACAAGGGGACAGCCCCGCAAAATTTGTCAATCTCTTTGCAGACGAGCAAGGGAAATTCGGCATTTGGACCGGAGGGCCGGGTGGTGCAGGCTCCACAAAGCTGACTTTGACCTCACAGGGGGACCTAGATGTTACAGGAAAGATCAACAGCGGGAGTAAAGGCTTGGTCTACTCCACGACAACAGGTTTGAAGAAAATGGTGACTACATCCGTCAGCGTCAACACAAGTATTTCAGGTGGCTCCTCGGGTGGCGCTCCTGCGACTGTGTCCTTTAATTTCTCTGAATCGTTTTCAGGAACACCTGTCGCTTGGGTTGGAGATATCACTGCTGGATTACCAAGTTTTTTCATTTTCACTCTCAAAGATGTCACCAGTACCGGTGGAACGCTCTCTATATCGAATCCAACATCTAGCTCCGCAACGTGTAATGTGACCATAAGAATCGTGGCGTTGGGTTCAGAGTGAAGCATTCCACATATTATTGATAGCTGTTAGAGCGTTTGGTTTGCCTTAAATTATCCCTCTCCCGTCCTATGCGGGAGAGGGATAAAAGGGGAATGGATATGACAAGAAGGGAGGGACTTTATAGATATGGCGCCAAAAACTTGTGGTATTGGTGTAATTGTTTCGCTTCTGATCAGTATTCTCGGATTAGGAACCACCTTTGAGCAACCGAAATTCGAGATTGGCTTGGAAGGACAGTGGTTGTTGTCGGCAGGGGACAATTACGAATGGAAGTTGCCCGAGTTTCATGCCGAGGGCTGGAAGACCACGCAGGTGCCTGCCGCGTGGGAGTCCCAAGGACTGACCGATTACAACGGGCATGGCTGGTACCTGTACACCTTTGTCGTCCCCAAAGAGTGGGAGAAAACAGCCCGCGAGTTTATCCTCGACATGGGCCAGATTGACAACGAAGATGTCACGTATGTAAACGGCCAAGACGTCGGTTCTACCAGCGGCTGGAACGTACTCCGTTCCTACGGGATACCGAAACCCCTTGTGAAATTCGGAGAAAAAAACGTCATCGTGGTCCGCATCTACGACCGCACAAGCGGCGGCATTCTTCGGGGTCCGATCAAACTCCGCAGCGGCGGCGTTGGCCGATTCGACGTCGAAGGCTATTAAAATCAAAGCCGACAATTCCAAAACGTTGCCTCCCTGCAACAAATTTCTGGTTGTGTCTCTCGCGCTGGTCCTTTCGGCCATCGGCGTTCTCCCGGACCCTGCCCGGGCAGACTACCGGGAAGTGTTTGACATCAGTGGCAACCACGTTTTCGCTGGTGAAGAACTCCTACGGATGGAGGGTACGTCTACGACCGGTCCAGGGTCTGGTGCGTTTGATTTTGTCAATGACCAGCGTCTGTACCGGGACTGGGGTGCAACGGTCAACGTCACGGAATGGGTCAACAATATGCAGTACAATCTCGATTTTGGCCGTGTCGGTACATGGTTCACGCCGCTGACCCTTCACAAGGAACGGTTCCGGCCCGGATACGCGAATAAGTTATACGACCGCTGGTGGGACCAGCGCACCGTGCGGTTCCGGCTGTCCAAGGCCGACCGGGAAACCACCATGCTGTTCGCCAAGACCGCGAACGCCAACGACGACGATGAGTGGTGGGGAAACACCGCCGCGTACGACAACATCGACATCGACCGCTACTTTTTCGCGTTCCGCCACCGCTTCAACCTCGCCGGCCAGACGCTCGGGTTTTCCTTCGCCAATGAGCATTTCTCATCCTTTAAAGGCGGCGGGATCGACCTCGAATCGCCTCTGCAGGGCGACATCCCGGACGATACACCGGTGGTCATCGCGGTGCTCGTCCGGGATGATTCGCCGCTGGACAAGGACGGCAATACCGACCAGGCCGGCGCCGCCGTGTACAACATCAGAACCTTCGTGGATGGCGCGGAGGACGCCTCCTTGGCGATCACCAACGGCGATCCCGCGGGCGCCAATACCGTGCGGTACGGCAATTTCATCGAGTCGGCCGACCGCGTTGAGATGATCGGTCCGACGTCCACCGGTTTCTCGCACTTTGTGGTCTTCTATTTCCTGCCCCCCACCACCGCCAAATCCGTGAAATTCTTCATCGATGTGGCCGGCGATTACAACATCATCGCCGCGCCCATCTCTCTGGCCGATTTCAACGGCCGAAGCCTCACCCCGTTCAGCCTGCCGTTTCTCAAGACCACGCGCGCGAAAGGGAACATCCGCGATAACTCGAACCGGCAGACCGTTGAGGTGTCGGTCAACAAATTGACTGGCCAGAGCGTCTTCGGCATCGATCTCCATGGGCTTGTCCCCTGGGTCAACGTCGCCTTTAACGCCGAAATCGCGCGTTCGTTTCGGTACGGCAAATATCCCGTCCAGAAGGGCATCCAGACCTCGGAACACGCCGATGCCCTCTATCTGGAGCTTTCAAGGGATTTCGGCAAGGTCCTCATGGTCACCAAGGCCTGGGATTTCGATCTCGACTACGACGCATCCTTCGCCGTGGAGGACAACGACGACCGCGACGATCAGCCGGATGTCGTCGATTACTACACGTCGAATCTGCCGGGCATCGACCGCAACAACGAGAGCGGCCCGGATTACGAGGAGGACTGGCTGCTCTTTACGGTCGACCCGCCCGTGTTTCTGGAGGGCGTCGATTACAACAACAACGACGTGCTCGACAACCTCGAAAACGACGCCAAGCCGGACTACCCGAACGGCTGGATCGTCGGCACGCGCGGGTTCCACAGCACCCTCGCATGGAAGCCGGTGGCGGGGCTTCGGCTGACGGGCGGGTACCGGGACGAGAAGCGGGCCGTCGATGAAACCTCCAACCGCCTGCATCACGCCCGGGCCCGGTATTCGTTCGGCCTCCCCGGCGGCGACGCCGTCCTGCGTTACGATTTCAAACGCGCGAAAGACACGATCAACAACGACCTCGTGACGATCCCGTACGATTACGCCCAGCGCACGGAAAACCAGACGGACACCTTGGTGTTTCGCGACGCCATTCGCCAGCAGGCCGACGTCACCCTGAATTTCCGGCCGGTCGAAAAACTGCCGATCACCGCGCGATACGCGCACGTGTTCCAGCGGCGGAAATACAACACGAGCATCGTCAACCAGGGCATCGCGATTCTGCGCGGGCAGTACGAGAACTGGCATCCGTTCCGGAGCGTCGGGTTTCTCGCCGACTGGCAAATCCTGCCGCTGTTCAAATTCCAGCGTGAATTTTCGTTTTCGGAGGCGGCCCAGAAACGCACCCACCTCTCCGACTTCTTCACCCAGTCCTTCGGAATCGAGGCCATCCGGAAGCTTTCGGACAAGACCAAGTTTTTCATGGGACACCAGATCCAGAGCCAGTCGAATTTCCTGTCGCAGACCGACTATGACCGGGGCGTGACGGCCTTCCAGCTTGTTCACAAGAACCGGTTCCGGGACAAGGAGGTTGTCATCACCACCGGCGTGAACATCATCTCCAAACGAAGCGAAAACGCCGCCGACAACCTCGAAACGATCTTCTCGTATTTCAGGTCGTACTTCCAATGGTAACTATCCACCTCCTCTCCCCCCGCAGGGGGATGCGATGTTGGCCGGCCGTCCTTGTCCTCGCCTTGATGTGCATGTCTCCATCGGCGGTCCATGCGGCCGGGCTCATTGACAGTTTTGAAAATGACAATGCTCTTTCTGACGGTTCTGGCGCAGACGGTAAATGGGTTGTCGGATCCGGGACTTATACGCTGACTTACGAATCGAACCGAACGTTTTTTTCGAAAGGCGCGATGCGTGTCGATTATAACAAGGCAGGCACGGCTTATACTTGGATTGAAATTAAGGGTGTCGATACAAACATTGGCGCCAATTTCTCCAACGACACATTCATGACGGCTCGAGTTTTTGGCGCCGTCTCCATCCTGGCTAAATTCCGCGATGACGACTGTGAAAGTGATGTGCAGGTCGCCACGACTACGAATGCGACGGGATGGTCGCTTGTCACTTGGAAATATAATCCCAATGCACAGGTAGTTGGCTTATGTACCATCAATCCGAATAATATAAAAGATATGCTGTTCTTTGTGGCTCCGGGGGATACTGCCCCATCCGGAACCTTTTACATGGACAACCTCTGGCTCGGGTACGGCTATCCGAACGCCCCCGACACCGTGACCAACCTCATCGCCGTGCCGGGACCCAAAAACGGGCAGGCGCGCCTGAGCTGGACCGCGATCGGGGACACGAACGGGCAGGACCGCGTCAAGCAGTATCTGATCCGGCAGAGCACGAGCACCATCACAGAGTCCGGGTTCAATTCCCTGACGGACCTGACCGGTATTCCGGCGCCGTCGGCCGCCGGAACGCTCGATTCGATGATCGTGTCCGGCCTCACGGCCGGCCAGACCTATTATTTCGCCATCAAGGCGGTGGATACGAACAGCCAGACCGACAGCCTGTCCAACGTGGCCCAGTCGGCCGCGCTGTCCTCCTCGGCCGGCAGCCTCGTCTTTGACGATTTCTCCGATGGATACACCAAGCCAAACGGATTCGGCAAGGACGTCGGCCAGTGGTCCAGCGGCGGCGCGACCATTTTCATCTCGACGGCCGCTCCCGCCAATTCGCTCGGCAACATCGGCGGCGCGCTGGATATCACCTACAACCGAGGCACCGGCGAGTGCGGGTACTATTCCGTCTTGGGCGAAACGGACCTCTCCGCCTACAAGGGCATTTCTTTCTGGGCGCGCGGCGCCCTCGGTGGGGAGGAATTTCTGATCGGGTTGAAATCGGTTGTGAACGGCAAGGAATCGAAACTGCGCGCCCACGTCTATCTCAAGCAGGCGCGGATCACGGCGGCGTGGCAGAAAATCGTGATCCCGTTCGCCGCCTTTAACAAACTCGATCCCAGCGAGGTCGCCACGAGCGGGACGCCGACCAATCCGCTGACGAAAATGGAAAACGTGTCGTTCACGTTCGGCACCCAGACGGCCTCCGCCTCCGGACAGGTCTTCATCGACGACATCGCGTTCGTGAAATCCGTGCCGGTCGTCTTCCTCGAAAATTTCGACACCACGGCCGATCCGTCCGAAGGCACCCACGCGGCGGGCGGAAACGAGGGCGACCTCAATACGAACAACGACGATCCCTTCATAGTGGAAAACGGACACGCCAAACTCACGTCGACCATCGCCAACCAGGGGGTATTTCTGACCCTGCTCCAGTTCGGCGACAGCACCGGACTCGGGGACAAGACGACGCCCTTCATCGAGGCGACGCATATTTCCTTGTACGCGCGCGGCAACGTCGGCGGAGAATCGCTCGAGATCAACCTTCAGGACAAGTACAATCAAAGCCGGGCTGTGAACGTGCGGGACGTTCTCGGCACGGCCCTTCCCGCCGTCTGGACAAAAGTGTCGGTTCCGCTGATCCTGTTTCCCGGGGTCGACATGACGTTCATGGACGCCGTCCATATCCGTCTGGCCGAGGCCGGCAAGATCGCGTTCATCGATTCGATCGTCTTCGACGACAGCGCCACGCCCACCGCGCCGTCCAATCTCCTCCTGAACGGCGTCCTCGCCACCGCCAACGCGCCCCTCACGACCCGCAACACCCTCAGCGTCACGGCCGACGACGGCGCCACGGACGTCAGCATGCAGGAGGTCCGCTTCGAGTACTCGACCACCGGCGGGTCGGACTGGAGCCTGATCGGTGTCGACCGAGACGTCGCCGATAACACGTACCAGGTAATCTGGGTCACCCGCAACATCGCGGGCGCCCCTTTCTACGCGGCTGTTCCCGTCAACCTCTCCTACCGCGCCGTCGCCGTGGACGTCGCGGGCAACACCACCGCCACGGCCGCGCTGGCGGCGTCCACGATCAACACGAGCAACGTGGTCGTCTATCCCAATCCCTACTATCCGTTGCAGGGCGGAAAAATGAAAATCACCAACCTGTCGACCGGCGCGACGGTCAATATCTACACGCTCTCGGGCGAGCTGGTTGTGCAGCTCCTGGATTCCGACAACGACGGCCAGGTCGACTGGACGGGCGTCAACAAGGGCGGCGACCGCGTCGCCAGCGGCCTGTACCTCTACGAGGCGATCCTCTCGGCGGGTAGAGAGCGCGGAAAGCTGGTTGTAATTAAATGAGAATACTTGTTTCGTCGCTCCTCGTGGTCTGTGCCTGTTTCAACGCGTTTGCCGGCGGCGTCGGCACCACCGGCGCGAATTTCCTGAAAATCCCCGCCGGCGCGCGCGGGATGGCGGTGGGCGGCGCGTTCGGTGCGGTGGCCGACGACGCGTTCGGCGCGTACTGGAACCCGGCCGGGATCGTGGAGACGGCGCGCGCCCAGACAGGATTCAGCCACGTCGAATGGTTGGAGGGGATCAGTTACGAACACGTCAGCGCGGTGGTCCCGCTCGGCCGCGGCCGCATCACCTCCCTGCCGCTTCTGGTCGACGATTTCGACGACGGCGCCGATCCCAACGCCCTCGGCGGGCCCATCGGCGCATGGTCCGATCAGGACGCCGGCGGATCGTCCATCCTCACCACCGGATATCGCGCCGAAAGACGCGGGCGGTCTTATCGCGTCACCTATCTGGTCCAACCCAGGCCGGACGGCAAGCCCGGTGCGGCCGGATGGTGGATCGGGATGGAGGGCCGGAACGTGAAGAGCTACCGGTTTCTGGCGTTTCGCATCCGCGGCGCCTACGGCGGGGAGACCGTGACCATCGGCCTGAAGGACAAAAAGCAGGTTGAAACGCGGGTGGCGCTCTCCGCCTACGGCGGCGTGACGGCGTCCTGGCGAGAGGTGCTGATCCCGCTGGCCGATTTCAAGAACGTCGATCTTACCCAGCTTGACAATATATCGCTGGCCTTCGCCGGGTCCGGCGCGGTGTATCTCGACGACCTCATGTTTTCCGGCAAGCGGTCCAGCGTCCACGGCCTCGGGGTTTCCGCCGGGTATCTCACGTCCGGCAAAATCCCGAGAACGGTCGAGATCGCCGCGTTTCCGTTTTATCAGGAGGTCGGCAGTTTCGATGTCGGCGCGTCGGTCCTCGGCGTCACGTACGGCCGGGGATTCCTGCTCGGCCCCGTCTATATGCCGGCCGGATTCACCCTGAAATACATCGGCGAGAATCTCGCCGAGGAACACGCCTCCGGATACGCCCTCGATGTCGGGCTTCTCCTCTCCCCCGCCGACAGCCGCCGGTTCCGGTTCGGCGTGTCCATCCAGAACATCGGATCGATGAAAGCCTTTGTCCAGGAAGCCGACCCGCTGCCGCTCAACGTCAAAACATCGTTTCTCCTCAAGTCCGATTCCGGCCGCACCCTCTTCTCGGCCGACATGGACCTTCCCGTCGACGAAGAACCCAGGTTCCGGCTGGGCATCGAGTCGTGGCTCTTCAGATTCTTCAGCCTGCGCGCCGGGTATGCCTTCGGCGAAAAAGGCGAAGGACTGCGCGGCGCCGCCGCCGGCCTGGGCGTTCAACTCGGCGGCGTCGTGATCGATTATGCGTTTACCCCGTGGGGCGATCTGGGCGACGCCCACCGGTTCTCGGCCACGCTGGTGTGGGGACAGGCCCGATGAGAAGGAGATTTTGGATTTTGGATTTTGGATTTTGGATTGTCGGGATACTTCTGTGCTGGAGCCTCTCGGCCGTCGCCGCGCAGCCGCCCGCTGCGACGCTCCTGTTTGCGCCGCCTGGCGCCGGGAGCGTCGGTATGTCGGCCGCCGGCGCCGAGGACATCGGGTCGGCCCTCTGGCACAACCCGGCCGGACTTGTGCATCTGCGGTACCGCGAGATCGAGGCCGGGTTTGGCAGCAACTCGAACGGATTCGACGCGCACGCCGGATATTTCGACCCGGGTAAACCCATTCTCGGTTTGCCGATGGCGTTCCGCTTCGACGCGCTGACCTCCAACGTCCTTCTCAGCGACACCAGCCCGGATCGGAAGTTCGGCGACGGCCATCTGATCGCCGTTTCCGCCGGCGCCGGTTTTTACGCCGCTTCGCGGTTGTCGCTCGGTGCGGCCACGCGGTTCTTCCATCTGAAAGCTCCGGCCGGAAACGGCGTTGGCGCCGTCGCGGATCTCGGCGCGATCTACCGCCCCGGCGAATTGATCCGATTCTCATACGGCATCAAAAACCTTGGCTTCGTATCCAGCATTCCCGGTAGCCAGGGCGACATGCCCGTGACCCAGCTTTTGGGCGTTCACGTCAAATCCCCCGCGCGGGGCAACATCGCGATGGACGCCGTCCTGGGCTGGCCGGCCGACCTCAAGGGCTTCTGGAGTGTGGCCGGGACCTACCGGTTCACGGAGTCGTTGGGCATGCGATTTCATCTGGCCGAGGCCAAAGACATCCCGGTCATCGACGGGCGCGGGATTGGATTCTTTCTAAACACATATTGGGGCAAGTTCGATCTGTCGTATCAGTTGGCGGAGCTTGGAAATTTCCTCAGGTTCACCTGGATCCGCCGATCGAGCCGGCCCCCTGAAACCTACCCACCCCTCCTCCGGAGCCGGCCGCGTCCCCCCCCCGCCGCGGGCTCTATTATATATGGAGAGGCGGAAGGTGAACCTGCGAAGGAAAAGACCGGGTCGCCGGCCGGATCAGCGCCTCCGGCGCCGCCCGGGCGGATCAAGGATGCCGAAGGCACCCCGGCGGTGGCGACGCCGGTGGACGCGGAACCGCCGTCCACGGAGGAGTTTTTCCGTCCGGCCCCCAAGCGTCCTTCTGTGCCCGAAGGTCCGGCCGCCGACGCCGACGCCCCGGCGGCCGTCGCTGTCCCGGTGGACGAACGATGAAAAAGGATCCGTTGCCGTACTTCACCGCAATGACAATATTGCGAACCCATGCTATAAAGGAGGTTCTACCGATATGATCAAGAAGAAACTGCTCCAGAACGGGGCGTCCCGCAAGTCCAACATCTATGACGTGGCCGAGGAGGCCGGCGTGTCCATCGCGACCATTTCCCGCGCCATGAACAATCCCGCGATCGTCTTTCCCGAAACTCTCAAGCAGATCGAGACGGCCATGAAAAAGCTCCGGTACCGGCCCAGCCCCGAGGCGAAATGCCTCGCGCAGCAGAAGAGCGACCAGATCGCCGTGTTCCTGTCGCCTCACGATGAGGTCCACTATGCCCTCGTCGTCATGAACTTTCTCGTCGGCATCATCTGGGGCGCCGAAAAGAACCGGCTTCGCATGACGGCGCATATGCTGTTCAAGACCGAGGAGGAAAACGCCGCCGTGGACGTGACGACTTCCCTGGAAGGCGCGATCATGATGGCGGACATGAAGCGCAGCGGGGCCTTGAGGGAACTCGAGCAAAACAAAGTCCCGGTCGTCTATTTGAACTGCACCGACCATCCCAAAAAACACCGGATCACGGTGGACGACGCCGCCGGCGCCGGACTGGCGCTGGAGCATCTCATCCAGCTCGGCCACGAGCGTATCGCGTTTCTGACCGGCGAGATGACCACGATCAGCGGCCTCGCCCGCGCCCGTGGCTGCCAGGAGACTTTGAAAAAGCATGGCCTGCTCGAAGCGACGGAAAAGAACAGGTTTTTCCGAAACGCGCGGTTCGACCAGAAGATCGCCTACGCCGAAACCCATGACCTCCTCCGGCAAACCCCGCGGCCCACCGCCATCTTCGCCGCCAGCGACTGGATGGCCCTCGGGGCCATCACCGCGATCCGCGAAAAAGGCCTGGCCGTGCCCCGCGACGTCTCCGTGGTTGGATACGACAACTCCATCCTCGCCTCCCAGGTCACGCCGCCGCTCACCACGGTCCACCAGCCGTTCGTGGAAATGGGCAAGGAAGCGGTGGCGGCCATCCTGAAGATCCGCGAGGAATCCGGCCGCGTCTATCACAAGACGCTGGAGCCGAGTCTCGTGATCCGGGAAACCACGGCGCCGCCGGCCAAATGAACCGCCGGCCCGACGGGTTCTGAAATGCGGCTCGTCAAGAAGGATCTCCTCGGGAAAATCCTCCTCACCACCAGGATCATTTCCAAAGATCAGCTCCGCGAGGCTTTGGAGCGCCAGCAGAAGTCGCCCCTCAAACTCGTCGGCGAAATCCTCATCGAACTCGGATACGCCACCCAGGCCGACGTGCTCACCGCCTACGCCCTTCAACACGGCATCCGGTATGTCAACCTCGACGACACCGACCTCCCTCATTCCTCCATCGCCGGCCGCTTGCCCGCCAAATTCGCCTGCAAGTACTGCATCCTGCCGCTCAAGGAGGACGACGCGACATTCACCATCGCGTCCCACATGCCCAAATACGTCGACAAGACCATCGTCGACGATCTCGAATTGATCCTGGACAAAAAAATCGAGCTGGTGATCTGCGGCAAAGACCAGCTCATCGCCAAAATATGCGAGTTCTACCGCATCGCACGCGAGGAATATGACCGGCTGCGGTCCATCACCGACCGCGTGGCCATGGAGCTGCCGGACCTGGCGGAAGATCTGGCGCAGGAACCGTTCGACGGCGACCGCCTGGCGGTCGTCAAAAACAGCCCCAAGATGGCCGCGCTCTATGAAACGATTCTGAGAGTTGCCAAAAGCAACGCGGCCGTCCTGCTCCTCGGCGAAACCGGCACCGGCAAGGAGGTTTGCGCCAAGGTCATCCATCAGAACAGTCTGAGGAAGGACAAGCCGTTCATCAAAGTCAGTTGCGCCGCGCTGCCGGAGACGCTCCTCGAAAGCGAGATGTTCGGTTACGAAAAAGGCGCGTTCACCGGCGCATACAGCCGCAAGCAGGGCCGGTTCGAGCTCGCCAGTGGCGGCACCCTCTTCCTCGACGAAATCGGCGAGATTACCATGCCCGTCCAGATCAAGCTCCTGCGCGTCCTCCAGGACGGCGAGATCGAGAGGCTCGGCGGCGTCCACTCCATCAAAACCGACGTGCGGATCATCGCGGCGACGAACCGCAACCTCGAACAGGAAGTCAAGGCGGGCCGGTTCCGGCAGGACCTCTTTTACCGGCTGAACGTGGTCGCGTTCCAGATCCCGCCGCTGCGCGACCGCAAGGAGGACATCCCGTACCTGATCGAGCATTTCATCCAGAAGTTCAACCGGAAGAACGACCGGCACGTAAAGTACGTGTCGCCTAAGGTCACCGACCTTTTGATGGAATACGACTGGCCGGGAAACATCCGGGAACTCGAAAATTGCATCGAACGCATGATCGTCACGTGCACCTCCGACAAAATCCTCGTCGAACACATTCCGTTCCACTTGAAATCGCTCCAGATGCAGGTCGCCTACAGCGGGATTTCGGACGACACGGCCGCATCTCCAGCCGGGCCGGCGCCCGGCCATGCTCCGTCTGCCGGTCCGGCAACATCGGCGGCGCTCTCCCGAGAACAGATCGAGGAAGCCCTGCGGAAAACCAGGTGGAACAAAGTCCGCGCGGCCAAACTCCTGAACATCCACCGCAACACGCTGATGAAAAAAATCAAGGACCTCGGGTTGTAATCGCCGGGCGGTGGAACCCTATTTCACATCCACCGTCATTTTTCGGAGGTCGAAGGTTGCGATCCGGCCCGTGATGATTTCCATGCCGACGAGTCCGACTTCGGCGTCGGTCAGACTCAGAAGCACAACGATCCGGCGGCCGGAAACTTGAAGTGTCCCTCGATATAAAATGTCCTGCACGACGCTGCCGTCCGCCAATTGATATTGGGTCCGGTTGAAAGGCTCCAACCGCGCGCGCCGGCCGATCTTTCGCGGCAACACGAGACTGCCGTTGAATCCGGTGTCCAGGATCGCGTTGAATTGAATGCGCTCACCCCTCATTCCAAGAATGGACACGTCTTCGAGCATCGGTTCGAGATTGGCCGTGATCTGGCCTTTCAGGAATGTCACCTGAAGCGAAAGAACGGGGTATGGATCTTGAAGGCCGTCGGATACCCGACGCGGATGAGGCGCACGTCGCTGCCGTTTTTCATCGGCGGGCAACTCCGGACAATGTCGGACCCGCAGAAACACCGGCCGCTTTTTATATCCACCGCCACCAATATCCCCTTGCGAAGCCTCCGGCCTTTGAAAAATTTCCGGGCGGCCAAAAGCGCATCCCTATTCCAAGCCGCCGGCGTTTTGGAACTCCGTACGGATCGTTTCATGACCTTATGCTATCCCCGGGTTGTCCGAAAGGCAAGCTCGCAAATGAGAAAACGGAAATGCATCGTCTCGCTCAGAACGTGTGAATAAATCCCTTATCCACGAAGGAGCACGAAGGGGCACGAAGAAACATTTAGATAACATATTGAATATCTGGATTCCCTTCGTGTCAGCTTCGTGTCCCTTCGTGGATAAAAAGTGGTTTATTCAATTTTTTCACACGTTCTCACCGAACGGCGGAACTAAACAGCATAATGCACATATAATTGTGCATATAGCCTATATATCTGCCGTGAATATGCAGTATGCACACATCATCAAGCGTGCTTTCACGATGGGCGCCCACTTTGGCGCATTCGAAACCTTAAGGTTTCAAATGATTTGTGAAAATTCCACGTTTTAACAGTAAGCGCTTTCATCACCGGGCATACCCTTTGCAAGAGATGGAGTAAGCGCTTACAAGCGCCAAACAAAAATGGGGTGGAGGTCAGACATGAAAACTGAGATTTTAGATTTTAGATTTTGGATTTTGGATTCCAATAAGGGCGGTTTGAGATGGGCTACCGCGATTCTCATCCTGCTGCTCTGCGCCGGCCTTCCTGAGGCTCAGGCCGCGCTCAGCAAATCATCGCCGACCGGCGAGGAGGTCTGGCGCATCAACTGCGGCGCCACCGCCGCCGATTACGCCGATCCGGCCGGGAACACATGGGTCAAGGACGAGGATTTCTACTCCATTTACCGCTGGGGCTACATCAACGGCAACACCGCCTCCACCACCTCCAACATCACCAACACCTCCACGCCCGAAATTTACAAGTCCAGCCGCTGGGGCGGAACGAACCTGTCCTACAAGGTCGAAGTCCCCAACGGCACCTACCGCGTCCGGCTCATGTTTGCGGAGACGTACTGGAACCAGGCCGGCAAGCGCGTGTTCAACGTGGCCCTCGAAGGCAACACGCTGTGGTCCTTCGTCGACATCTGGGCCTGGGCCGGCAATGCGATGAACAAGGCGATGGACCTGACGGCCGACGTGACGGTGACGGACGGCGTCCTCGACGTGACGTTTCCCGTCGTTCAGATGGACAACGCCTGCATCAGCGGGATCGAGGTCAAGGTCCTCACGCTGGCCGACGACGCGTTCCTCGATTTCGTGCAGAAAAAGATGTTCTGGTTTTACTGGAACGAGGCCGACGTTCAGACCGGCCTCGTCAAATGGGGCGAGAACAATTTCGCCCAGGGGTACGGCAACACCTCCAGCATCGCCACCGATGGGTTCGCCCTCTCCATCTATACGATCGCCGCCAGCCGCGGATGGATCACGCGCCAGCAGGCGTACGATCGCGTCATGAAAATGCTGAATACGTTTGAGACTGTCATCCAGAACGTGCATGGTTTCTGGTGGCATTTCGTCTACACCGCCACCGGCGCGCGCGAGGGCACAACCGAAATCTCGACCGTCGACTCCGCGCTCTTTATCATGGGCGCGCTCCAGGCCGGCGAGTTTTTCCGAAGCGACCATCCGGACGTCGCGTCCAAGGCGGACCTTCTGTACCGCCGCATGGAGTGGAGCTGGTTTCTGAACGTCAATGCCGGCGATCCGTATCTGAACCGGTTCGTCAACATGGGCTGGAAGCCCGAGTATCAGCCGGGATCGCCGCACGGCTACGTCATCGCGAGCGGCCGGCCCGAAGGCGGTTATTTCGTGAACGACTGGTGGAACCGGTACAGCGAATCGGTCTTCGTGAACTTCCTCGCGCTCGGCTCGCCCACCTACTCGGCCGGTCCGGCGGCTTGGACGGACATGGGCAAGCCGTGGGTCGACGATTTTGGCTATCACTACGTGAACGAGCCGCCGCTTTTCACGCACCAGTTTCATCATCTCTATTACGACATGCGAAACCGGCACGACGGCAAGGTCGACTACGTCGACAACACCCGCAAGGCCACGCAGGTCAACCGCCTCACGTGCGAGAACGACAGCCGCTATGAGCCCAAACGCTGGGGGCTGTCGGGTTCCAACGGGCCGACGGGCTATCAGGCCTACGGCGCCGGCACGGGCGGGTTCCACGACGGCACGGTCGATCCGGCCGCGCCCGCCGCCACGATGAACATCACGCCCACGGAGTCGATCCAGGCCACGCGGTTCATGTTCTTCCAGTACAAGCATCACATCTGGGGCCAGTACGGGTTTTCGGACGCGTTCAACGTGAGCGCCGACTGGAAGGACTGGCTCTTCGACGGCCTCAGCGCCGGCGCGCTCGTCATTGGCATCGAAAATTACCGCACCGGCATGGTGAGAAACGAGTTCATGAAAAATCCATACCTTGCGACCGCCTACGCTCAGGCCGGCATCAAGACCTTCGGCCAGTCCGCGCTCTACAACGCATCGACCGGCAGTGACGCGCCGAACGCGTTCGACAACAACATGACCACGCGCTGGGGCTCGGCCTTCGCCGACCCGCAGTGGCTCGAAGTCGACTACGGCGCCGGACGGACGTTCAACAAGGTCACGATCAACTGGGAGGCGGCCTACGGCAAGGACTACAAGATCCAGGCGTCGTGGGACGCGAACACGTGGTGGGACGTCGCGACCGTCGTGAACGGCAACGGCGCCACGGACATCCTGACCTTCCCGATGAACACCGCCCGATACTGGAGAATGTACGGCACGAAACGCGGCACGGCGTGGGGCTATTCGATCTGGGAGATGAAATTCGAGAACACGGTGAATCTCGCTCTGAACAAGCCGGCCACGTCCTCATCCAACGAAAACTCGGGCGTCACGGCGCCGAAGGCCTTCGACGGCAGCTTCACGACGCGCTGGGCGTCACTGTGGAGCGACCCGCAGTGGGTCCGGGTCGACCTCGGCTCGAACCAGAACGTGAGCCGCGTGATCCTGCACTGGGAGTACGCGTACGGCAAGGACTACAAAATCCAGACCTCGACGGACAACATCAACTGGACGGACCGCTTCACGGCGGTCAACGGCGACGGCGGCGTCGATGAGTGCCCGTTCACGGCCGTGAGCGCCCGGTACATCCGCATGTACGGCACCGCGCGCGGCACCGGGTTCGGGTATTCGCTGTGGGAGATGCAGGTGCAGTGAAAAAACCTGAGATTTTAGATTTTAGATTTTCGATTTTTCTTCCATTCTGTCCAAAGTCGTCGAAGGAGTCGTTGGCCATAGTCTTACTGGCGTGCGCCGTTGTGATGTGCCCGGAGGCAACTTGGGCAACGCATCTGGGCACCTGCCATGACAGCAATCACGTGACATGTTTCTCGACGGCCCCCAGTCACACTCAGGAATTCATCAGCATGGGCTGGCTTAGCTACCATGACATCGCGTTCGGATTGCTGATCAAACCGGGATGGAAACAGGGAATCCTGAGCGCATATAATTGGAGTCCGCACGTTCCCAACCATATCACGGAGGTAACCAGTGTGGATCTGGTGCGATGGGATGTTTTCGGCGATTTTCCAGGCTATTATCGAGACGCGCTGGCTTCAGGAATCCCAGTTCCGATCGCATCGGGTGGGGGCACCGTAGGTTCCTTCTTGCCAACGCGCGGGGGAACATTTTATACGGGAACGAAGATAAACATCTCCGCACGCTATGAGGGTTATTATCCATGGCTGGAGCCGCTGGGCGGATATAATTCAGACGGATCGGCCAACAAAGGTCCCATCGAGTTCACCAATCCAGAGTGGGGCGTGGGACCCCAATTCGACGAATGGGGGTTTGAGGTGAGACCATGGTGCATCGCATTGCAGATGCGGCTTGAGAATTTGACCCCCGGGGACCTGAATCCGCCGGAAGAGGTTCAGCCAAAGAACGCCGATCCGGGCGATCCCACGAATGAGAAATCGAAGGTCCGATCCAGGTTGTCCGGAACATCTGTGCCGTCCTTGCTGGCGGGGGGTGCATACGTGGGGTGGTATATCGAAGGAGAAGGCGGGGGACATGAGGAAGCGCATCACGCCACACCAAGACCGGTCGGCACGTTTGAGAATGGCCAGTGGCTGCATTTCGAACACGTGCCGACGGGGCAGACCGTCGATCTCACTCGGACATATACCGCTGGCGAATTCGGGGGCGACGAGCGAATCAAGGTTGTGGTCAGCGACAAGCCGTTGACTGCTTCGAGCCTTCCGAGATCGACGCTTGCGGAACAGGCGTCGGCCCGGGAGGTATTGAAGCAGGAGGGTATCGCGGCGGCGGGAAACGACGAAGGCGTCCGCGGCGACGGCACCGGCTGCGCGTTTGGGACCGACGTCTACGTTTTCTGGCCGGGCCTTCAAGAAATCTCGGATGGGGCGGATTACGAAAAAACGGGACAAACCCCTTCACACCCTCGGAACCACCATGGAACCTCAGATTTGATTATGGCTATTGAGAAAGTAGCCTTTAAATATAGAGAAACCACGAAGAACAGCCCCGGTCTTGATGAAGCCATTATCCGTGTCAATGACATGAGTCTTGAGAATGGCGGAGCGTTTGATATTTGCGCCACGTGGGATATACACGATAATAGTTGTTTGTCTGATCCCAAACCGCCGACGGCTCACAATCGTCACAGAACGGGAAAGAGTGTGGATATCAGTAAATTCCATAAAGTGATATCTACTGGGTCCGTGGTCCTCCTCGGGAATAATACCTTTCTGGTACAACAATTATTTACAAATGAAAATCTAAATATTTCTTCACAATTATTTGCGCAATTCGGAAGACTGCATTTTGAACTGCAATGAAAAAAACAAACGTGGTGTTATCTCTGATTCCATTTTCGGTGGTCATCGTTACCAACTGTTGGGCATTTGAACCAAGAGAAAATTTGCCGGTTCTCAGACAGATACGATTATCGTCCACGATTGCTAAGATTGCCGGGTCGATAGATTATTATGAATATGACTACTCATTATACAATTCCAACACGAACAGTGGAAGTGTCATGTCAATTGTTATCGATCTGACGGAGCGGGCGAAGAGAATACAACAATTCAATAGTTCTGTCGGATTTGTGGACAATCGTATGGCGGGGTTTGGAAAGGAGCATGGATATCCCCCAATTGTGGCGGTGAGCGATCTAAAAATTCCAGACCGCTGGTTTGGCTTTTTAGGATCGGTTGCCGTCAACTGGGTTGTGCATGGAAGTCAGGATGATCATCCATGGTTGGTAGTCCCCGGAAAATCATTGCAAGGTCTTGGATTTAAGTCACCGGCGGTGCCGGGTATTACAACATTCGTGGTAACACCTGTCTTGGATCTTTCCAAGTTCTATCCGGACATTCATGATGTTACCGGTGGATTGGAAGAAGAAAACGCTTTAATGCGACAGATAAATCAAGATCGTGATGCCATTAAATTTACCGGCAGGACATTGGGACCTGTGGCTCCACCGGTTGATTTATCAGAACTATGCGATACATTTATCCTCGACCTGATCGGCCAAGTGCGAGAGGCGGAGGTATTGGGCTGGATCAAGCACGACCTGCGGAAAGACCGGGACGACGATGACGACCACGGCAAGCGGACGGTCGACGAGAAAGGCAAGAAGAAAGGCCGCGACAAAGACGATGACGAAGACGACGACAACGGCGATGACGACGATTCCGACCTCGACGAGAAGAACAGGGGCCTGCCGGGTGTGGCGAAGTCGATCATCAAGAAGCTGACGAAGGTGCGTCAGGAGTGTCTGCGTGAGAAGTTCGGGATCGCCCGTGAGAAACTGCGGGCGCTGATCAAGCAGGTGAGCGCGCAGCGAGGGAAGCACTTGACCGATGAGGCCTATTATCTGATCCGATTCAACGCGGAATTTCTGCTTGAAAAAATATAAGACGGTCGCCCCAATATGCTTGGTGGCCGTCCCTTTTCCATTTGGATGACAAACTTGGCCCACTTGCGGCTCTGGAGTTGCCAAAACAATAATGGAGGATGAGTCATGAGAAACGACCTGCCAACATTTTTTTTTGGCATCACGAAGAAAGCGCTTACAATACTCATACTGTCTGTGGTCGTCCTGTCACGCGCATGGGCGGCCTCCGACTATCTCCACACCATCGGCAACCGCGTGTACGACGAGAACAACACGGAGGTGTTCATCACCGGCGTCAACTGGTTTGGATTCGAGACCACCGATTACGTGTTTCATGGTCTGTGGGCCAGAAACATGAACGACATGCTCAATCAGATGGCGGGACTGAAATTCAACGTCCTGCGCGTGCCGCTGTCGAGTGAGTTCATCAAGAAGGTCCGCACCGGGCAGACGGTGAAGCCCGGCAAGAGCAAGATCAACCGGAACGTGAATCCTGATCTGGTGGGGAAAACGTCGATCGAAATCCTCGACATGGCCATCGCCTACTGCCGGACGATCGGCCTCAAGGTCATCCTCGACATGCACCGAACGCCCGCGTCCGGCATGATCGACCTCTGGTACAACTCGTCGATCACCGAAGAGGACTGGATGCTCAACTGGGAGTGGCTGGCTGGCCGCTACGGAGGCAACGACGCCGTCATCGGCGCCGACATTTTCAACGAGCCGCACGGCGTCGCGCGCTGGGACGGATCGAACTCGGCCGTGGACTGGCGGCGCGCGGCGCAATTGTGCGGCAACCGGGTCATAGCCATCGAACCGAACTGGCTGATTTTCGTCGAAGGCGTCGAGACGCCGGACGGCGCCACCTACGGCTGGTGGGGCGGGAACCTCCGCGGCGCCGCCTCGTATCCCGTCACGCTGAGCCGGCCCGACAAGCTCGTCTATTCTCCGCACGAATACGGGCCGGCGGTCTACAATCAGTGGTGGTTCCATAACGGCAGTTTTTCCTATGACTCACTGATGAGCGAGCACTGGAAACCGAGCTGGCTCTTCATCAACGATCAGGCCGACGTGCATCCCCTCCTGATCGGCGAATGGGGCGGCCGCGAATACGACCTCGCGAGCGACAGCGGCCGATGGTTCAACTATCTTGTTCAGCTCATCGCCAACAAGAAACTCAATCACACCTTCTGGTGCTGGAACCCCAACAGCGGTGACACCGGCGGCGTCCTGAACGACGACTGGACGACGGTGAACTGGGGAAAATACAACGTCATTCTGGCGACCCTGTTCGGCAATGGACTCGGCCATACCGTCGGACTGGGCGGCGGCGCGCCCTGGCCAGGGTTCACTCAAAGCTGGCCCCGGGCCGTCGCATCGACCTACGACGGAAACGGGGTGGAGCCGGCGAACGCCATCGACGGCAATTACAGCTCGCGCTGGAGTTCGACCTTCAACGACAATCAGTGGATCTCCATCGACTTTCAATCGAACCGTTCCTTCGACGGCGTGACGCTGACCTGGGAGGCGGCCTATGGCCGCGCGTATGAAATCCAGGTGTCGGCGGACGGCGCCAACTGGATGACCGTGGCGGCCGTGACCGACGGCGACGGCGGACAGGATGTGGTCTCATTTTCGCCGCAGACGGCGCGGTACGTGAAAAAGAAGGGCGTGACGCGGGCGACATCGTGGGGATACTCGCTCTATGAGTTTCAGATCAACGAGGTAATCCCCTCCATTTTCCCGATCGTCACCGAATCCTCCTACGAGTCCGCCGACCGGGACGGCCGCAAGGCCTTCGACGGCAGCATGGGCACGCGGTGGGCCTCAGAGTGGAGCGACCCGCAGTGGATCAAGGCCGATTACGGGACGGAGACGACCTTCAACAAAATCACGATCGACTGGGAGTCCGCCTACGGGAAATCCTACGCGGTGGAGATGTCGCACAACAATTTCAACTGGACGCCCGTCTATTCGACCGCGACGGGTGACGGCGGGCAGGACCTCCTCACGTTCGAGCCGGTCTCTGCGCGGTACGTGCGGCTGTACGGCACCGAACGGGGAACAACGTATGGATATTCGATCTGGGAAATAAAAATCGAAAACACGATGGCCGCCATCTCCAATCTGGCGCTCGGTCGCACGGCCTACGCCTCCTCCATCGAGGATTCGGGCATGGAACCCATCAGCGCCTTCGACGGCAACATCTCCACGCGCTGGGCCTCGCAGTGGTCCGACCCGCAGTGGCTGGCGGTCGACCTCGGGTCGGCGAAGACCGTCAGCCAGGTGACGCTCGACTGGGAATACGCGTCGGCACGGTCGTACAAAATCCAGGTGTCGCAGGACATGTCGAGCTGGACGGACGTCTACTCGACGACCACAGGCGATGGCGGATACGACGATATCACTTTCCCGGCAGTCAGCGTGCGGTACGTGCGGATGTACGGCGCCCAGCGCGCCACGACGTTCGGGTACTCGCTGTGGGAGATGCAAGTACGGTGAAAAAAGACGCGGGCGGCAGGGTTCGCGATTCCGGAGAGTGGATAATCGGTGTCGGGCTGATCCTGGTTGCGGCCGGATTTCTCGCTCTGTTCCTCTTATTTGTCGGCGCCCGGCAGGCCCACGCGGCCCTCAGCAAATCCTCGCCGGCCGGCGAGGAGGTCTGGCGGCTGAATTGCGGCGGAGCGAATTACGATTATACGGATCCCGCCGGCAACTGGTGGACGAGGGATGAGGCCTTTGCGTCCCTCTACCGCTGGGGCTATGCCAACGGATCAAATCGCTCGACGGGGAACGCGATCTCCGGGACGACTCAGGGGCCCGTCTATCAGGACTGCCGCGAGGGCGGGACGACGTTGTCGTACAAAATCGAAGTACCGAACGGCACGTACCGGGTGAGGCTCATGCTGGCGGAACTGCGCTGGACGGCCGCCGGAAAGAGGAAATTCAACATCGCGCTCGAGGGAACGACCCTGTGGACCAACGTCGATCCGTACGCACTGGCGGGCGGCCGGCACAAGGCGGTGGACTTGACGGCCGACGTGACGGTTAGCGACGGAGTGCTGGACGTGACGTTTCCGGCCGTGTACGCAGACAAGGCGTGCCTGAACGGGATCGAGATCAGGCCGCTCGGCGTGCCCGACGGCGCGTTTCTGGATTTCATTCAGAAAAAGATGTTCTGGTATTTCTGGAACGAAGCCGACGTCCAGACCGGGCTGGTCAAATCGACGGAGAACAACTGGAAAACCGGATACGGCACCGTGTCGAGCATCGCCGTCGACGGGTTTGCCCTCTCGGTCTACACGGTCGCCGCCGAACGCGGCTGGATCACGCGGCAGACGGCGTACGACCGTGTCATGAAAATGCTGACCTCGTTCGAAACGCGCCTCCAGAACGTCCACGGATTCTGGTATCACTTCGTCAACATCGGCACCGGCGCGCGCGAGATGAACAGCGAAGTCTCCACCGTCGATTCGGCGCTCTTCATTCTCGGCGCGATTCAGGCCGGCCGGTATTTCTTGAGCGACCATCCGGATGTCTGGGCGAAAGCGGACCTCCTGTACCGCCGGATGGACTGGACGTGGTTTATGAACATCGGCAGTGACTGGCAGAAGCGGTTCGTGAACATGGGATGGAAACCGGAAAACGACGGGTATTCCTATATCATCTCCAGCGGTCGGCCCGAAGGCGGGTTTTTCTGCAACGACTGGTGGAACCGGTACAGCGAATCGATTTTCGTCACGCTTCTTGCGCTCGGATCTCCGACGCACTCGATCGGCCCGGCGGCTTGGACCGACATGGGTCGATGGTGGGCCGAGGCGTTCGGATACCGGTTCATCCAAGAACCGCCGCTCTTCACGCACCAGTACCACCATCTCTACATCGATCTGCGAAACATCCACGACGGCGGCGCCGACTATTTCGAAAACAGCGTCCGGGCGGCGCAGACCAACCGCTTGACGTGCGTGACGGACGCGCAGGCGCGATACGAGCCGGACCGCTGGGGCCTGACGGCCTGCGTCGGGCCGGACGGCGCCTATCACGCGTATGGCGGGTCGCCGGGCGGATCCCATGACGGCACGGTGGCGCCGACGGCTGCCGTGACCTCGGTGATGCTGACCCCGGCCGAATCGATCCGCGCGGCGCGGTACATGTTTTTCCAGTACAAGCATCACATCTGGGGCCGGTACGGGTTCACGGACGCGTTCAACGTCGGTCAAACCTGGAGAAGCCAGTTCGTGGACGGCCTCAATCAAGCGCCGATGATTCTGGCGATCGAAAACTACAACGCCGGCCTCGTGCGAAACACGTTCATGAGCAATCCCTACATTCAGTCCGCCCTGGCGTTGGCGGGCTTCAAACCGTTTTCGGAAGAGCCGTTGGTGTCGTCGTCGACCTTCGAAGCGCCCGAACGAAACGGCGCGAAGGCGTTCGACGGGGATCCGAACACGCGGTGGGCCTCGCAGTGGTCCGACCCGCAGTGGCTCGAGATCGATTACGGGGGCGGGCGCACCTTCAATCAGGCAACGATCGACTGGGAATACGCGCATGGCCGGTCCTACAAGATCCAGTCCTCCTCGGACGGCGCGACCTGGGTCGATGCGTTCTCGACGTCGTCCGGAGACGGCGGTCAGGATGCGGCGGCGTTCGGCGAGATGACCGGCAGATTCTGGCGTCTCTATGGAACGGAGCGCGGGACGCCGTACGGCTACTCGATCTGGGAAATGAAATACGAACACTCAGTCAATCTGGCGCTCAACAAAGTGGTGGCGGCATCCTCGATCGAAGACTCCGGCATGGAGCCGGCCCGCGCGGTGGATGGAGACTTGGGCACGCGGTGGGCTTCGCAGTGGAGCGACGCGCAATGGATATGGGTGGATCTCGGCTCGCCGCAGGCCATCCGCCGGGTGACCCTGCACTGGGAATACGCCTATGGGAAGGACTACACCCTCCAGACGTCGGACGACAGCTTCAACTGGACGACCCGCGCGACGATCGTGGGGGGTGACGGCGGCGTGGATGAGGTGCCGCTGGCGGGTGTGACCGCGCGATACGTGCGGATGGATGGCACGCGCCGCGGCACGCCGTACGGTTACTCACTGTGGGAATTTCAGGTTCAATAAGACGATCGGCAACCCCTTGATTTCTCTCCTCGGAGTGTGTTTGATGCACGGGTGACCAAATATCCGATGACCCTACGAACCATTCTCCGTCTGACGATCTGGATGGCCGCATTCGGTCTCTGCCTCTTTTATCCGACCGGCGCATCGGCAGATCGAGGCAAGAGAATCGTTGTGACAATGGAGGCGGTTTCTCAAGGGGCGGTCGAATTCTTCAGCACCCTGTCGACGGTGGATTTTCGGATGTCACCCGTACGGCCGCCGAAACTCCGTGAAGAGCCGCCGACCGGGGGACGCATGAAACAGTTTGGCGCGCTCCGGCTTGGAACGGAACAGGCGGAATTTGCGGTCATGGAAGACGTGATCGCCGAACCCTTGCTGATCGATCTTGTCCCGTCGCCCGAGTCGCAGGCGATGCGCGTGACGGGGCTTGGAAGGCGGTTTCTGCCTAGTTTGAAGGATTTTCGGTCTTATCGGGCGTTTCCAACCCGCCTCCTCAATTCGGACTGGGAAGTCGAAGCGACCTTTGCGGGGAACGCTTCGGGGGCCGCCGATCCCGTCGTGGTCCGCAACAAAAATGACGGTGGACGGGTGGCCGTCCTTTACCAAACCGACAACGACAGTCTTCCGCGCGCCGCGGTTCTTCGCGAGTTTTTTACCCGCTGGGCGCCGACCGTTGCGCCGCTCGCCAAAATGGACATCGCGCTGTACATCGATCAAACGTGGTGGATTTCAAAGCCTGCGGCCGTGCGCGTCGCAAAGAACCTGATCCGGTCTCTGCAAAAAATAGTGAGGAGCATCGCAATCGTTTCGGAAGAAGATATGCCGGCGTGGGCGCAGCGAAACACGGGCGACGGCGACTTCGATGTCCTCGCGCTCTTTGGAGATTTCCCTCAATCGATCTATCCGTCCAACAACACCCAGCCGGACGGTTCGCCGGCGGAGCGCTTTCTCGAGGATGGCAACATGATTCTCAACACGGCGGACTACATTTTTTGGGGTCAGGGACGAAACGCCGCCGAGGGACTCATCCACATGATGGACAACCCGGGCAAGACCGACCTGTATGTGGACCGGGACGCGGACGGCGTCCTGACGGCGGCCGACCGGGTGGAATGGTCGCCGTGGACAAAAAGTGACAGAGTCCTGGCGGGGTCTGCGGTATTGAGTGTGCCATACAGGATCGGCAAGAACGCGTCGAATTTGCCGTGCGGAATCCAGTTCATCCGGCGTCCAGGCGACGGGACTCTGCGGCCGCTTATCATTCCAGACTATTACCGCCGGGGCGCCGTCAAATTGGGAACTCAAACGTATACGGTCGCGCTCAGAAACGCTGCGGGCGATGGGCTTTTCAACCGGATGGAGGGGAATGCCAATCGCGTGTCGATCGATCTCAACAGGAACGGGAAAATTGAAGCGGACGTGGAGGAACGGGATCTCTCCCAGTATTTTGTGATCGGGGACCGGACATATCAGGTGGCGGACATCACGCCGGATGGACTGAAACTGACGTTTGTCGAACGGCGGTTCGGGGATTCCGAACGCAAAACTTCCCGACGCCCGTCCAAACCGGCCTATCCGGTTACGTTTCGGTTTACATTTGCCGGCGCCAAACAGGTCTACCTGCTTGGATCCTTTAACGACTGGGACCCCTCCAGAGCTTCGGCCATGCGATTTCGCAAAGGGGAGTGGACCGCGACGCTGAATCTTGACACAGGCATTTATGCCTACAAATTCAAAGTCACTTCCGACTCGCCGCTTCCGGACGACGGATGGATGCGCGATCCGGGAAATCCCCTGGTCGCCGAAAACCAGTTTGGGACATTGAATTCACTGGTGGCGGTTCCGCCCGGTTTCAAACCGGACACCGGGGCGCTCCTCGCCGCTTTCCGCGAGGCCCTCAAGGACGAGGTTGAGGCGCTCGGAAATATCGTAGGCTATCATCTGGCGCAAAACGACGTTCCTGCGGCAGAGCGGACATACAACCGGATCCGGCAGTCGATGGATGAGGACTTGAGCGAACACGCCGGCCGCATGGTCTGGACGGCCAAACAGCGGGAGAAAAAGCGGAAATACACAGCCCGGGAGGCGCCGGACATTCGCGGCACGACGCTGGCCGGCCGCCCTCTGGCGCTCTCCGATTTTCGAGGGAAAATCGTGCTGATTGATTTCTGGGCAACCTGGTGCGGGCCGTGCATGTACGAACTTCCGAACGTGAAAAGAATCTACGAGACCTACAAAGACAGCGGACTGGCGGTCATCGGCATCGGCCTCGACCATGACACGGATCAACTCAATAAAACGATCAAGGACAAATCGATTCCCTGGCCGCAGATGTTTGACGGCAAGGCCTGGGAAGGCCCGCTGGTCAAAGCCTACGGAGTCGACGGCATTCCCGCGACCTATCTGCTCAATTCGAGCGGCCAAATCGTCGCGATGGATTTAAGAGGCGGGGAGCTGGAAAAGAAAATTGGAGAGATGCTCGAGGGTATTAAATAGGGAGATCATCACCCGCGAAAATTCTGCATGTGGTAACAATCGCAATAACAGGTAGTTAAAGGCTTTTCGTTTTGGCGGCCTTGACTTTGTGTGCTACATGGTGTAAACGCTTACATGAGGGTCGGGAACGTGTCGGTCAAAATCGAGAGGTCGGGTCTGACAACTTTTGAAATTGAATAGATCGGGTTGGGACGCTGTCTTTTAGAAACGACAAAAAGAGATTAAAGGAGATTATGATGAAAGCGCTTTCAACAACGAGGTATCCGGAAATCCGATGGGCGACGATTGGGCTGGTCAGTGCACTCATACTTTCCTGCTGGTTTTGTATCGCCTATGCTTCTCCGAATCTGGCGTTGAACAAGTCCGTCACCGTGTCGAGCGCGGAAGGCGGGAACGTCGGATCGAACGCGGTCGATGGGAATTCCGGAACCCGCTGGAGCAGCGATTTCAGGGATCCGCAATGGATACGGGTGGACCTCGGGTCGACGGCGGCGGTCAACCGCGTTGTTCTGAACTGGGAGGCGGCCTACGGGCGGGAGTATCGGATTCAGGCTTCTTCCAACGGCGTCGATTTTACGGACATCCTCTATATTAATAATGGCGATGGCGGATTTGACGACCTCGGGTTTGCTCCGGTTCAAACGCGATATGTCCGGTTGTACGGGATCGCGCGCGGCACGCCCTGGGGATACTCGCTGTGGGAGCTCGAAGTCTACGTCGATGACGAGTCGCCGGCCGCGCCCGTCGTGAACGCGACGTCGGCGTGGTCGAACATCGAGATGGAGGCGCGGACGATCAGCGGGACGGTGGAGCCGAACGCGACGGTGATCCCGTACGTAGAGGTGTTCGGGTCGTCGTACGAGCAGACGAACGTGCAGGCGGGCGGCGACGGCAACTGGAGCGCGCCGGTGAACATCTGGGGACCGGACGGGACGGAGTTCAAAGTCTACGCGGCCGCGCGGGACGCGGCCGGCAACTGGAGTGGGCGGTCGAACGAGCAGATCATCCGAAAAGATTTGTCGGCGCCGGCGGCGCCCGTCGTGAACGTGACCTCGGCGTGGTCGAACGTGGAGCAGGAGGCGCGGACGATCAGCGGGACGGCGGAGGCGAACGCGACCGTGATCCCGTACGTCGAGGTGTTCGGATCGTCGTATGAGCAGACGAACGCGCAGGCGGGACCCGACGGGACCTGGAGCGCGACGGTGAACATCTGGGGTCCGCACGGGACGGAGTTCAAAGTATATGCGGCGGCGAGGGACGCGGCCGGCCACTGGAGCGGGCGGTCGAGCGATCAGACGATTCGAAAAGACCTCCTCGCGCCGGCGACGCCTCTTCTTTATCCGATGTCGCCCTGGTCCACCACTGAAAACGAGGTCCGGATTATCTCGGGCCGCGCTGAGCCTTACACGACGATCGTTCCGTATGTTTCGGTTCTCGGCAACGGCACCTTCGAGCAGACGAGCGTGCGGGCCGACACGAGCGGTTCGTGGCTGGCCACGGTCAATCTGTTCGGGCCTGACGCATCTGAATTTGATATTTATGTTCAGGCCTTGGACGACGCGGGCAACGCCAGCCCCCGCTCGAACTTGGATCACGTCCGCAAGGATGTCTCGGCCCCGGCCGCGCCGGAGGTGTTCGCGACATCGGAGTGGTCGAACATCGAGAACGAGGCGCGGACCATCAGCGGCGTCACGGAACCTTACGCGACGGTCGCGCCGTTTGTAGAAGTGGTCGGCATCGGCACGTGGGAACAGGCGAACGTTGCGGCCGACGCGTTCGGCGCCTGGAGCGCCTCCGTCAATATCTGGGGGCCCGACGCCACCGAGTTTCATATCTACGGCGTCGCCAAAGACGCGGCCGGCAATGTCGGGCCGCGGTCGAACGCGCTGACCGTCCGCAAGGACCTCGTCGCGCCGGTCATCACGATCGATGCGGTCGAAAGCCCGACCGATCAGGACGTGACGCTGCGGTATACGGTGGTGGACGCCAACCCGACGGCCGTCACGGGAGACAACAGTCCCTACACGGCCGAGGGCGAGCACACCGCGACGCTGACCGCGACCGACGCGGCCGGAAACAGTTCGAGCGCGTCCATCACGTTCGTCATCCATCGCGCGCCTCCGCCGCCGGTCGACGGCGCCGCGCCGGTGACGACGCTTTCCATCGATCTCATCAACGAATCCACCAAGACCGCGATCTCGCAGAGCCTGGTGACGCTGAGCGCAGAGGACGCCGCGGGCGAGGGCGCCTCGGGCGTGGCGGCGATCGAGTTCCGGTTTGACGACGGCGCATTTCTGAACTACGCCGGCGCATTCACTCTGGAGGGGTTGGCCTTGGGCGCGCACACGCTGGAGTACCGGAGCCGCGACGTGGCCGGCAATGTCGAGACGGCGCACCGGCTGGAGTTCAGCGTGGCCGACGCGCTGGCGATTTCGCGACAGACCAACGAGGGCATCGCGCCGAACCTCCTCGTGTGGCTGAACTACCGGGAGGGCAAGGGATCGAACAGCGGCAAGCTCTTTGCGGATGGTGAGGATGAGGTCGACGTGGCGCTCCTCGATCAGGTTCTGGCGGACGCCGGCGCGCTGTCGGTCACGAAGGTCGTGTCGCGCCAGGATTACGTCAAGGCGCTGCGCAGCGGCGATTACAACGCGTATCTCATTTTGGGCAACCGGTCGAACTCAAAGAACGCCGGCACGTACGACGAGGAGCTTCGCGAGCGCGTGCGCCGCGGAGAAGCGGTGGTGGCATCATTCTGGCGGAGCGGCCGGCTGGCCGACGCGCGGGTGGAGGGCCGCAGTGTGTGGGGCGCGCTGGTGCGCGACGGCAAGACCGGGAAGCGCGATCTGACCGCGACGTTTTTCGGCGGCAACCTCGTGGCGGACACGCTGTCGATCCAAGCCGACGGCAAGACGCGGCGGGTGAGTCTGAGCGCCAAGGATCAGAGTCCGGACGTGTCCGTGATCGGCGTCGTCGACTGCGGCGCCGGCGCTCCGGACGACGAGTGCGAGGACCCGGACGGCGGCGATGACGACGAGTGCGGCGACGACGACGGCTGCGGGGACGACGGCCCTGAAATCCAAAATCCAAAATCCAAAATCCAAAATCTCAATCAGAGCGTGGCCGTGAGCAACTCGTATCATCAGGGGCGCGCCGTTTACGTGCCGTTTGACTTGGGCGCGGCGCTGACGGCGGGCAACGCGGGTCAGATCAAGGACGTGCTCCGGTCGGCTCTGACGTTCTCGCGACCGGAAGTGACGACCGTGGTGGAAGGCCAGAGCGTGATGGTGTCGATTCAAGTGTCCTCGCCCGTCGTGGATCTTCTGACGAAGACTGAAGTGTCCCTGCCGGCGCAGGTCGCCGTGGTGAACACTTCGGCCGGCGCGGACTTGGGCGAGGCCGGCAAGATCAAGTGGCTGGTGACGGTGGCGGCGGGCGGGGGCGCGAATCTTATGTTCACCGTGAAATTCCCGGACGGCGACCGCTCGGCAGCGGCCTTCACGACCACCGTTTCCTACTTCGTGCGCGGCCGGTTCTATCCGGTCTCGAATTCGTTTATCGTTGTCGTCGACGGCGGCGACGTGGACGCGCTCGTTCAGGCCGCCTCGGCGGACATTTCGGCGTTGGCGGTGAGCGGCAAGAAGGACCGCCATTACCAGGAAAAGGCCGTTCGGGAGCTGGCCCGGATCAAGGACCGCCATCTGGACGGGGCCGGAAAAGTCCGCGACGCGCTCAGGAACTGGAAGGACGCCGTGTACGGCAACCTCCTGCGGATCGAGACGGCGGACCCCGCCGCTTTGAGCGCGATCCGCGACCGGCTGACGACCCTGATGCTGGTGCTGGAGCGGAAGTTCGTGACAGCCGCCGCCACCCATGGAGACCTGGCGAGCAACTGACATGGCATGATTCGGAACACTTATTTGTCCACGACCCAACCTCTGTCCCTAGCCCTCCAAGGGACAGGGGTTGAATTTTTTATCCGCGGATGCGTCACTGCCGGCGTGGAGAGACGAAAAAGACGAAAAGGGGCCGGGTATTGACTAAAGTGACTTATTTCAGGCTGGAACAAGTCAATAAAGTCAATACCCGGCCCCATATGCGGCCCCCGTATGCGGCCCCGTATGCCCCGGCCCGTATGCGTGTGAAACGCCTATTATATTTCTGGTTTCTGTTCACCGTCATTGTCTGGTCTGCGTCCCAGGAAGCACTGGGACTTTCGGTCGGATTCACCGCACCGGAATTTTCCGCCGATGATCTTTATGGCCGGCCCCTGAAACTCTCGGATCACCGGGGCAAGTGGATATTTCTGGATTTCTGGGCAACCTGGTGCGGTCCCTGCCGATCGGAGACGCCGCATCTGATGGATGCGTATCGCCAGTATCATGGGCATCCGATTGAATTTGTTTCGGTGAGCCTTGACAACGACAAGGAGGAGTTGATCCGGTACACACAGGAACTTGGTTTGCCCTTCCGGCAGATTTTTTCCGGCAAGGGTTGGAATGATCCCATCTCCAGACTCTACGGCGTGCGGGCCATCCCCGAAAATTTTCTGATCGATCCAACCGGCCGAATTCTGGCGATGAGTCTGAGGGGTGGAGCTCTTCAGGAAAAGCTCAGAGACATTTTTTCATCCGCCAAGCCCGTCAAACGATCCCAGCCGGAACTTGAGATTCCGCCGAGCGGCGCGCTTGAGGTTCTCGACCGGGAAAGGGCCCTTTTAAAGGGAGACCTCCAAGTCAGCGCGTCCCGCGAAGTGGACGAGCGCGGGATGCTGACGGTGGAAGACCGGCAGATACAGTTGCCCGGCGGAGCATTCATTTCGAATCCCGGGCCGGAACTGCCCGAATCCGAGCAGGAATTTCTGGCAAGATCGCAATTGACAGAAATGCCGCCGAGTCCATTTGGAGGGATATGGGTGTACATTAAAACACCCCATCAACCGACGTTTACCCTGCATGCCTTCGATGCCGAAGGCGCGCTGAGATTCAGTTATCATGTCTCGCCGATTTCGAAGCCGGTCTGGTATGACCGGGTCGAAGGCGATTTGGTTCTGGGCTCGGCCCGTGACAATCTCCTTTGGACGCCGCCGTGGGAGCAACCGGGTCTGGGCGTTGTGATCGCCCGCGCGCTGCGAAAACAAACCAACTCGGATGTGGGCCTCTATCCGGCACTGGCCATCCGGGGAAACATTCCCAAAGGAGATGTCCGGCGCTCTCATCTCGAGGATGCAATCGTCGGATCAGATTCCGTGGTTGTATTATTCATGAAGGGTACCATTCTAACGAACCTTTTGAGCCAAGCGCACTCGAATGAGAACTGGGTTCATGTATCGGGCGCATCGGTTGAATCTCGAGAGATGGGACCGGGGATGCCTTTGATGACCACCCGTCTCGAAGATGGAACGATGGCAGGTCTTTCGAAATCCTATACCGTCGCGGCCCCGGCTTGCATGGCGGCAACAATAAAGGCGGCCACCGTAAAATGGGTCGGATCAAACGTAGTGGAAACCGTGTCCAATTACGTCTCTTCGGTCAGGCAAATCCCGTGATCGCCTTTTTGAGAAGCGCGTGTATTGGCATCCTGATCTGGTGGTCCTGCGTTTCGGAGTGTGTGCACGCGCAGGTGACCGCGACGGCGTCGAGCGAGGACAACGCCGAACTCGCGGCGGACCGTGCTGTCGACGGGAACGTGCAGACCCGGTGGTCGAGCAAGTTCGAGGACAAGCAGTGGCTGGAGATCGATCTCGGAGAGGCCCGGGACATTTCCGGACTGTACATTTTCTGGGAAGCCGCGTACGCGAAGGAATATGATGTTCAGGTTTCGACTGACCGGGCGGACTGGAGTACCGTCCATTCGACGCGGGACGGCCGGGGCGGGACCGACAAGCTTTTTTTCTCAGGCCGGCCGGTCCGTTACGTCAAGATCGACTGCCTGAAGCGTGGCACGGACTGGGGGAACTCGATCTATGAAGTCCAGTTCAGGTCCGCCGAGCCTGCCGCCGCGGGTGGCGCGGGGGGGATGCGTCTTCTCGAGGATTTCGAATCGACCGACGGCTGGGCCGAGATCAAATCCCAGGGCGCGGAGTTTCGCCTGTCGACCGAGCGCGGGCCCGAGGATAAAGCGCTTGGACTGAACTTCGAGTTTCCTTCACCGCTCGGCTACGTCGTGGCGGGCAAGGACGTGGACCTGTCCCTTCCGGAGGATTACAAGCTGTCGTTTCTCGTCAAGGGCGAAGGCCCGCCGAACACGATCGAGTTCAAGCTGATGGACGAGGCCGGCAACACCTACTGGAAGAAATTCGAGGAATTTGAATTTCCGCCGGACTGGAAAGAAATATCGGTCCGGAAAAAACAGGTTGTCTTTGCGTGGGGTCCGTCCGGCGGCGGGTCCATCCGGGACGTCCGGCGGATTGAATTCGGCGTTTCGTGCGGCCAAGGCGGTAAGGGCCGGCTCCTGATCGACAAGCTGTCGATCACGGATGTCTCCGCGTCGAAAACGCGCTTTTCCCCGAGCGTGACCGCATCGACGTCCGAGAAAGACGAATTTAGCGCGGCGCGCGCGGTCGACGGCGACCGAGGCACGCGGTGGTCGAGTTTGTTCGAGGACGGCCAGTGGCTGGAGCTGGACTTGGGCGAGGTGCGGGAATTCGTCGGGCTGACCATTCACTGGGAAGCGGCGCACGCGAAGGAGTACGATGTATCGATATCGACCGACCGCGAGAGCTGGACGCGCGTGTATACGACGGACGCAAGCGAGGGTGGCGTGGCGGACCTGTATTTCAAAAAGCGGACGGCGCGGTACATCCGGATCGACTGTCGCAAGCGCGCGACAGGGTGGGGGAACTCGATCTGGGAGGTAGAGCTGAAGGGGCCGGAGGAGGAAGTGCGGCTGAGCGCGTCGTCGTCGGATGATCTGGCCGAAAACGCGCTGGACGGCGACCTGACCACGGCGTGGAGCAGCGGGCCGTCCGACAGCGCCTGGATTATGTGCGATCTGGGCCGGCCGCGCGACATCGGGGCCGTCTTTATCTCGTGGTCCGAGGATTTTGCGCGTTCCTATGACGTGTATTTTTCCCGGGACCTTGCGCAATGGGACCGCCGGTTTTCGAGCCGGCGTGGCAACGGCGGCCGCGACCGGCTGGTGTTCAAAGATCTGGAGGCGAGGTACGTCATGATCCACGGGCAGGAAGGCGCGGGCGGGCGGGGAATCGGGGTCCGCGAGATCGAGGTGAAGGGATCGGAGTATTCCGGCGACCGCAACACCTTTTACGAGATCGCGGCCGAAGAGGCGCCGCGCGGATTTTATCCGAAGTATTTTTCCAAACAGCAATCCTACTGGACGGTCGTCGGCGTGAGCGAGGACAAGGAGGAGGCGCTGATCAACGAAGAGGGCGCGTTCGAAGTCGGGCGGGAGCAGTTTTCGGTGGAGCCGTTTGTGTACGTGAACGATCGGCTGATCACTTGGGCGGACGTCACGGCGTCGCAGTCGCTTGAAAAAGACTATCTGCCGATCCCGTCTGTTCAGTGGACGCATCCGGAGGTCGGGTTGACCGTCCAACTGTTCGCGCATGGCCCGCCCGGCGGGTCTTCGATGTATGCCGGCTATCGGGTGAGCAATCCGACCGAAGAGAGGCTTCAGGGGAAACTCTTTCTGGCCATTCGGCCGTTTCAGGTCAACCCTCCGTGGCAGACGCTGAACCAGAAGGGAGGCGTGGCGATAATATCCAGTATCGAGTATGGCGGCGGCGCCGTGTCCGTCAACGGCGGAAAAAAAGTGATTCCGCTGGTTCGACCGGCAGGGTTCGGCGCGGTCTCGTCCGCGTCCGGTGATGTTACGGATTATCTGCAGAACGGCCGGGTGCCACCGGAAGGGTCGGTCACCGATGGGGATGCTCTGGCATCGGGCGCGTTGGAATTTCCGTTCGATCTCGGCGCCGGCGAATCGGCGTGGGTTTATCTGGCCGTTCCGTTTCATGACCGCATGCCGGCCGGCATCGGAGACGCTGGCCCGGCCGCAAGTCCAAACATGGAGGTGGACCGCGCGAGAGAATTGTATGAGAAGCGCCTGGCGGAAACGGCGGGCTGGTGGGACGACCGGCTGAGCCGGGTGACGTTCAAGGTTCCGGAGAAAGCGCAAAAATTCGTGAACGCGCTGAAATCCAATCTCGCCTACATTTTCATCAACCGGGACGGCTACCGGATCCAGCCGGGGTCGAGGTCCTACCTGCGGTCGTGGATCCGGGACGGGGCGATGACGTCGTCGGCGATTTTGCGGATGGGAAACATCCAGGAGGTGCGGGAGTATCTCTCGTGGTATGCGCCCAACCTGTTCGAAGACGGCCGTGTCCCCTGCGTGGTGGACGACCGGGGCGCGGACGGCACGCCGGAGAACGACTCGAACGGCGAGTTCATCTACGGATTTTTGCAGTACTATTATTTCACGCAGGACAAGGCGTTCCTGAGGGAGCATTTCCCGAGCCTCCGGAAAGCCGCGGATTTCATCATTCAGATGCGGAATCAGCGAAAGACCGACGAATACAAAAACGGCGGGCCCGAAAAGCGGATGCTGTACGGGCTGGTGCCGGAATCGATCAGCCACGAAGGTTATTCGGCCAAGCCGGCCCATTCGCACTGGGACAATTTCTTTTCGCTGAAGGGCCTGAAGGACGCCGCGACGATCTGCGAGATTCTCGGGGAATCCGACATGGCCGCGAGCTACCGGCGGGAGGTCGACGATTACCGGGCGTGCCTGTACGACTCGATCCGCCGATCGATGGAATTTTTCAAGACCGATTTCATTCCGGGCGCGGCCGATCTCGGAGACTTTGACGCGACGTCGACGTCGATCGGTGTTTTCCCCTGCGGCGAGCTTGGCCACATTCCGCAGGAGGCGTTGATACGCACATTCGACAAATACTACGCCGATCTCGAAAAGCGCCTGATCCCGGGAAACAACTGGGGCGAGGCCTACACGCCGTATGAAATCCGAAGCTGCCGGACGTTCATGATCATGGGGCAGAAGGATCGCGCGGCCGTCATGTTCGACTTTTTCTTCAACGACTGCCGCCCGCGCGCGTGGAACCACTGGGCCGAGGTCGTCTGGCGCCTTCCGGAGACGCCGCGGTTCATCGGCGACATGCCGCACACGTGGATCGGGTCGGACTACATGAACACGGTCCGGAGCATGTTCGTGTATGAGCAGGAGGAGGACCGCTCATTGATTTTGGGCGCCGGGATTTTCGAGGATTGGCTGGACGGCGGGGAGGAAGTCGGCATCGAACGGGCGCCGACGTACTGGGGATCGGTGAACTTCTCCATGAAGCGCGCCGGCGATCAGACGCTCCTCGTGCGGGTCTGGGGGGACGCTGCGCCGCCAGGGAAGATCTACGTCCGCCCGCCGCTCAAGGCGCCGATCCGGTCGGTGAAGATCGACCAAACGCCGGCTGGTGAGGTGGCGTATGAGCCGCCGCGTACGGATTCAAAGGATTGTGCGTCGTGTCCGAAGGGAAGCGGGACGTGGGCGTCAGCCGGGATCCGGGTGGATCAACTGCCGGCGGATATCCAGATCAATTATTAATGTTCCGGCGATTCTTCCCGATCGGTATGGTCCTGTTTTCGATCGTTTTTCCGCGCACCGACCTCCCGGCGGCACCGGCCGGTGTTACCCCCAGCGTGGCGGCCTCCAGTTACCGCAATCCGAAAGTCGACGTCGAATCCCGCGTCTCCGATCTTCTGGCGCGCATGACACTCGAGGAAAAAGTCAGCCTGCTTGCCGGAAGCGGGCGCGAGAACGGATTCAACACGCGAGCCATCGAACGGCTCGGCATCCCGGAACTCAAGATGACGGACGGACCGCAGGGAGTTCGATGGGAGAGCGCGGTGGCCTTCCCGTCCGGAATCGCCATGGCTTCCACGTGGGACCCAGGTCTCGTCCGGCGTCTCGGAGTTGCGCTCGCGGAGGAGACGAAAGGCCGCGGTCGGCATGTCCTTCTCGGGCCGTGCGTCAACATTCACAGGCTTCCCCTCGGCGGGCGGAACTTCGAGAGTTTCGGAGAGGACCCGTATCTTGCGGCGCGGATTGCCGTGGGATACATCGGTGGCGTGCAGAGCAAGGGCGTCGTTGCCACCGTCAAGCACTTTGCGTGCAACAATCAGGAACATTCCCGCGGGGAGGTCGACGTCACCCTCTCCGAACGCGCGCTTCACGAAATTTATTTTCCCGCGTTCCGGGCGTCGATTGAGGAAGCCGGATGCTGGGCCGTCATGTCCGCATACAACAAGGTCAACACATTCTGGTGCGCGGAGAATGAATATCTCCTGCATCAGACGCTCAAGATGCGCTGGAAGTTCCGCGGCCTCGTCATGTCCGACTGGGGCGGCGTGCACAGCACCGCCCCGACGCTGAACGCCGGACTCGACATCGAAATGCCGGCCGGCCGAAACCTCGACCACAAGGTCATCGACGAAATACGTAATGGCGTCATCGCCGCGTCGGCTGTCGACGACGCCGTTCGGCGGACGCTCCGCGTGATCTTTTCAATCGGCCTCTTCGATCAGCCCATCGAATCGGACAATTCGCAGGTCAACAGCAAGGCGCACCGTGAAATTGCCCGGCGCGTGGCGGAGGACGGGCTCGTGCTTCTCAAGAACGACGGCGCGGCGCTGCCGCTGGAGGCCGGCGCGGTGGAACGTATCGCAGTCATCGGCCCGAACGCCGCGCAACTTCGGTTTCACGGCGGCGGAAGCGGCCATGCCGAGCCTGTGCAGACGGTTTCACCCCTGGACGGCATCCGGGCGCTGGCCGGGCGCAAGACGGAGGTCATCTATGCTCCAGGGACGATGATGGAAAACGAAATCGATCCGATCGAACCGGAACATCTGTCACCGCCGGCCGGCGGCGGCGCGCGCGGGATTCGAGCGGAGTACTTCGCCAACCAGACTATGGAGGGGAAACCCGCGCTCGTCCGCATCGATCCGCAAATCAACTTCAACTGGGGCGGCGGATCGCCTGCGCCGGAGATTCCCGTCGATCATTTTTCCGCGCGCTGGGCCGGAAATCTGACGCCGACCGAGAGCGGCGAGTATGAGATTGTCGCGAGCAGTGACGACGGGATTCGCGTGTTTCTCGACGGGAAAAAAATTCTCGACATCTGGCGCGACCACGCGGAAGAGGCCGCGCGCGCCCGTGTTTCCCTCACGGCCGGCCGGCGATATGCGGTACGGGTGGAATACTACGAGAACGGGGGCGGCGCGATTGCGCGTCTGGGATGGAACCGGATCGAGGATGTCACGAACCGTCTTGAAGCGGCGGTGCAGGCCGCAAAGGATGCGGACGTTGCGATTGTCTTCGCGGGTCTCACCGAACGCCACGAGACGGAGGGCAGGGACCGCGACACGCTCGCTCTACCCGCGGGCCAGGACGAACTCATTGTTGCGGTTTCACGGGCGAATCCAAAGACGATCGTTGTCCTGAACAACGGCGGGCCGCTTCTGATGGACCGCTGGCTCGACAAGGCCGCCGCCGTGGTTGAGGCGTGGTATCCGGGGCAGGAGGGCGGCGCGGCCGTCGCCCATGTTCTTTTCGGCCGTGTCAATCCGTCAGGGAAACTCCCGATGACGATGCCGAGAAGCTGGGAATCGTCGCCGGCCTATGGAAATTATCCCGGAGAAAACCTGCGCGTGGAATACGCCGAAGGCATCTACGTCGGCTACCGATACTTCGACGCAAAACATCTCGAACCTCTTTTCCCCTTCGGCCATGGCCTCTCCTACACGTCCTTCGAGTACAGCAATCTGACAGTCGCGCCCGGCAAGACGGTGAAGGTTTCCTTCGATATTAAGAACACGGGGAAGCGTGAAGGCGCGGAGGTGGCGCAGGTCTATGTTGCCGAGGATTCGCCGCGCATCGACCGGCCGCCGAAGGAACTCAAGGCATTTCGAAAAATCGCTCTCGCGCCCGGGAAGAAGACGCGCGTAGAAATCGATCTGGGGCGTGACGCGTTTTCCTATTTCGATCCCGTCCAGAGGGACTGGGACGCCGCAGCGGGAATGTTCACGATTCTCGTAGGCAGTTCGTCCAAAGACATCCGGCTTCAACAGAAAGTCGAGTACATGCCCTGATCCGGGGAATGGAAGGGTGGAAAGGAGCCGGGATATGGCTTCCCGCAGCCTTTGGCGTGCTCCTCGGAAGTCTGCCGGCGCTCGCGCTGGACATTCATGACGGCTGGGGATTTCAGACCGGAGACAGGAATGAATGGGCGTCGCCGGCGTTTGACGATTCGGCATGGCGGAAAATCCGGGGCGGCCGGTCGTGGGAGGATCAGGGACATGCCGGATATGACGGCGTGGCCTGGTATCGGAAATGGATCAGCATTCCGAAGGAATGGTCCGGCCAGGACTTGATTCTGGAACTGGGTCCGATCGATGACGCCGACGTCACGTACGTCAACGGGCGAATCGTCGGCTCCTTCGGAGGATTCCCTCCTGCCTTCCGAAGCGCCTGGACAGCGGCGCGTGTCTATCGGATTCGGGCCGACCATGTACGGCCCGGCCGGCGGAACCTCATCGCCATCCGAGTGTACGACGGCGGGGGCGGCGGCGGTCTGCATGGATGGCCATATCTCATCAGTCCCGATTCCGAATATCAGCAGAAACGAAAGTTGGCGGACCGGCCTCACCCGTCGCTGATAATTCCTTCGAATGTTCAATCCATACTGGAACAATCCGAACCTGAACTGAAAGGCGCCGATCTGGACGATGATCGTTCGTTTGTCATCCGCCGCGCGGTCGCCGCCATTCGCGCGGCGACGGTCCGGGAAGGCGCCGCGGCCGGACAGATTCGCGCCAGCCTGCCGCCCGGCGAATACCGGGACACGGCATGGGCGCGCGACATGGGCTACGCCCTGTTGGGCCTTTTGGATGCGGCGAGTTTGGGCGCGCAGGGCGTGCTTGACGACGTCCGGCGAGGACTGGATTTCTTCATGCGGGCCGAAGCCGGCACGTACAAACAGTACGTCTGGAACGGTCTGGACCGGGGGGTCGGCAAGCCGTATCGCATTTCGGTCTGTCGCTATTCCGCCGGTGGTCGCGAGTATTCGGACATGGATGCGTCTCGTGGCCCGAACATCGAGCTGGACGGATTCGGTCTGGCGCTCAGCGTGTTTGAACGATACGTCGAACAATCGGGGGATCGGACGTTTTTGCGCAAGCACTGGCCTGTGATTTCCAAGGAAATCGCTGACGTGTTGATCCATACGACGGATCAGGCAACGGGATTGATCCGGCCCGAATCCGGAATCTGGGAGGTTCATCTGCCCGGCATGCGTTTTCTGCACACAAATGTGCTGGCTGCCGCCGGGCTTTTTTCCGCCGCGCGGATGGCGGCCGCGCTGAATGACGGGGCCTCCCGGGAGAAATACCAGCGCGCGGCCGAGTTGTTGGCGGAATCCATTCGCTCGCGGCTGGTTGAACCCAACACGGGCGTCCTCGCGGGAAATCTGGAACATTTGAATGAAGGCCGGGCGCTGGAGGAATACGCGGGCTCGGCCGGCCCGGGCGTGGCGGACGCAATCCAGTTTGAAGTTTTCGATACCGGCGACGCTGTGGTTCAGGCGTCGCTGGATCGCATCGCCGCCGAACTTCGGTGGGCCGGCGCCTACGCGCGTCTGGACGGCGGCGGGACGGTAGAGGAATTTTCGTTTACGTCGTTGCGCCTGGCTGCGGCGTTCCTTCGGGCCGGCAGAAAAAAGGAGGGCGAGGCTCTCTTGAACTGGGCGGAGCAGAACGCCCGCCAAAACCAGGGCTTGTTCGCTGAAGTCTACACGCGCGATGCGGGCGATTACGCCGGATCGTCGCCCTTGGTCGGGATGGGCGCCGGCGCCTATTTGACGGCCGTCGCGCAGCTTGTTCCGGGCGTGTCCTTCGGGCCAACCTCTGACCACGAAATTGAATTGATTGTGAAGTAAATGTCAAAAAGTGTGGGCCTGTCTTGTCTATCAACCAACTTTTTATGCCGGATCGAAGGGGTTTACGACAGGACGCAGGAGAAAATGGAAATGGCCGATGTTGCGAGTTGAAAGGATGAGATCATGAGCGACGGCCGTGGCCGCGATCAGACCGTCCGCAGTAGAAAGCTGAGACTGGCGCGAAGAGAGGCGTCCCCATTCTTTGGCGACGGCTTTGTCAATCGAGAGAAATCGATTGCTGAACCGCTCCTGAATTTGTCCGAACCAGAGCATCAGATCATTTCGGCGGCGGCCGGTTTCCATGCCCTCCATGCCCTTCTCTATTTCGCCCAGGGTGATGACGCTTATAAAAATGTCATCATCGGCGATCGATTCAAACCACCGCTTGACCCGGGATTCCGGCCGGAGCTTTGACATTTCTGAAATAATATTCGTGTCGACCAGATATTTCATTTGAGCTTGATGCCGCGATGCGGCCGATTGTCGCGTTCCAACTTGATCCCGCTGCCGACCATGGGTGACTGACGAATCAAGTCCCAAAATTTTCTGCCGGTCAGGCGGTTTTCGCCGTAATCCTCGACGGCCGTGACGACGGCAACGGGTTTGCCATGGACGGTGATCTCCTGGGGGCCGTCTTTTCGCGCGGCCGCGACAAGCGCGCTCAACTTCGCCTTGGCGGTCTGCATCTGCCATTGTTCCATGGGTATCCTCCTTATAGTCAGATTGGTCAGATTGTCCTCGAGGACCAGGCATTTGTCAAGCGCAACCCCGGGTCCCTTTCGGGGCCCAGGCAGGGGGTTGGGGGGGCCTTTCCATTACCCACAATTTATCACCACGGAGGCACAGAGACACTGAGAATATAATTTTCGCATCTGCTCAGGCTGATTATGTGGGAATTTACCACGAATAAGAGATGTTCGAAGTTTGAACCATAAAAAAATTCGTGTCCATTCGTGCTCAGCATTCGTGGAAATTGTTAATGTCCCCTCTATCGACCCGGTTACATAATGTAAGCGATTTCACTTGACAACCGGGTACCGACGTGGGACACTGTCGTGGTGGGTGGTCAGCGGGAATGCCTGCCAAAGAGACTTCTGCACAATTGAATCGCCGGATGGAAGGAAGGCTATTTTTTTACAGTGCGCAGGAAGCGCTTACATCATTTTGGGGAGCAGGCTGTAGGTGTCATCTGGATCGGCAAAACTCTTCACATGAAGGGTGCAATAACATGGATATATATCTGTATATAATTACAAAAGTATTTCCTTGACAAACCATATACCGACTAGGACAATCATGGGGTTAGGATAGTGGGACCGTGAGGGTCCGGCGTAATTTGGGGCGCTTGGAGAGAGGCAGGGGGTTGGTTGTTATTTTTACAGGCGTTGTTGGAAGCGCTTACAACACAACCGGGGGGCCGTAATGCCGAACGCGGGGTTGAACGGGAGGACCCGAACTGATTTGAGGATACTGGCAACGATGACGGTGGGGGTCTGCCCGTTTGTTCTGATGCTGCTGTGGGCGGTGGATGGCTGGGCGACGCCATTTCAGTATATGGGGTTCAACAATGGGACCGTGTATCGGGTGAATGTGGGGTCGACGTCGAATTACACCGACACCGGCGGGAACATCTGGTACGCGGACCGGGCGTACGACACGAACAGCACGGACGGGTTCGGGTATTCGGCGGGGAAGGGCGGGACGGCGGACACCGTGAGCGCGGACATCACGAGCACGACGCTGGATCCGCTGTATGCGTCGCACCGGTGGGGGGCCGAGATCGAGTACCGGTTTGACGTGCCGTCGGCGGGCTGGGACACGGGCGGGATTTACGAGGTGATGATCCGGATCATCGAGCCGTTTTATCAGGCCGGGGGCCAGCGGGTGTTCAACATCTATTTCAACGACCTCAGCATCTCGGCGCGCGGGTATCTGATGTTTCAGAGCGTGGATCCGTATTCGTGGTCCGGCGCGCGGTACAAGGCGATGGACATCACGGTGCCGTATTTTCCGTGCAACGAAGGGACGCTTCGGATCACGTTCGTGCCGAACGGCGGGGACAACACGGCGCTGGTGTCGGCGATCCAGGTGCGGAAAGTGCCGTACATCGTGGACAACCTGAATATGACGAACGAGCAGTTTCTGGACAGTTACGAGCGGAAGATATTCAACTGGTTTTACACGGAGGTGATCGACAATCAGTATTATCTACCCCCGTCGGAAGGGGGCTATGACGTGCCATGGAACGAAGCCTTTACGAGCATTGCCTCGATCTCTCCTGCGATTGCCGCGTACGTGATCGGCCATTACCGGCAGTATCCGAAGCCGGGTACGACCCAGGCGTTCAGCTACAATGACGCGTACACGCGGGTGCTGGGCATTCTCAAAGGCGTGGGACAATTCGTCAAAGGCCCGAACGATCAGGACACGCCGGAGTGCACGGGCGGTCCACGGGCGTGTGATACGGTCTATTCGACGACCAGCATCTATTCGGATCCAAGTCTCTATAAGAATCATTACACACAGACCTATCATCACCACTATCACCGCGAGCCATGGTGGAAATTCGGCCATCCGTTTCCGGGCTTTGACAAGTGGCGGTCGATCGACGACAACGGTGATCTGATGATCGGCATGATGCTTGCCGCCGAATATTTCAAAAACACTGAAATCGAGCTTAGAGCCCGCCAGCTTCTGGAGAGCATCAACTGGGGGAATTACTGGTTTGATCCGTGCTACTGCGAGCGGATGATGGCGTTTCTCGAATCGGCCGGTCAGCCCAGAGACGACCGCCGAACTGCGAATGACATCAACGCTTGGAACAATGCGTACTGGCAAGGCAATTACGGCGCCGCGATCTACTGGCACCAGTGGCAAAATCTCTGGTACGACGGCCGCAACACGCAGACCACGCAGGGCACTCAGGTAGGCCGAAATGATTTCAACGCGGATCAACAGCTCACTTTGGAGTTGCGCAAGCGTCAACAGGATATGTGGAAATACTTGCCCGATTGGTATAACACTTACGACTGGGATGCATGGGGCATAACGGCCGCTTCGCAGACGAACAGTTGTTACGGCGTAAACGGCTGGATACTTCCCACAAACAACTCAACTGACGCGGCGGCGATGAATGGCCAGGCCGGGTTTTGCGGAACGAACGAGTCAAGGAGCTACGGAGGCAACCTCAATCCCTTCGCCACCGTCGCGTCTCTGCCGTTTGCTCCGACAGAGGTTCTCAACGCAATGCGTCACATGTTCTGGCGTTTTGGTCCAACGTCTGAAGGAGGCTTGGGATATCCGCAATACATGGGAGGCCCCATCACCAGCACATACGGTTTCGCTCAGACGTACAACATTGGCGATCAGCCAGATGGTTCCCTTTGGTACAGGGCCACCGGCAACGCCGGATTCGACAATGGCCCGCAGATCATGGCAATCGAAAATTACCGCACCGGCCTGATTTGGAATTACATGATGCAAAGCGACTACATGAAGCGCGCGATGTGGCGGTTCAAGATGCAGGGCTTCAGCGATTCGCCGGCGCTGCCGATGAACACTGTCACCGGCATCCCCGGCGCCGTCCACGCGTCGAATTCGACCGCGTCGCCCACCGACTGGGACGGGTACGGGCCGCCGCAGTCGTCGGGCAAGGCGATGTACGCGTTCGATCTTGACAAGATGAAGCGGTGGCACGCGATGAAGGCGGACGCGGACACCGGAAACGTGACGCTGTCGGTGACGTTTCCGAACGGGAGCGAGCAGACGGTGGGGAGCGTGATTTTATGGTGGCATGACGAGTACGCGACGGCCTACGACATTCGCGTCAAATCGACATCCGACACGTGGCACACCTATTATACGACGACGAGCGGCGACGGCACGGTCGACCGTCTCACCTTTTCGCCACCGATCGCCAACGCGCGCGCGGTCGAAATCGTGATGAAGACGCGCGTGAACGCAACGCTCGGTTATTCGATCTGGGAGGTCGAAATCTACCCGGACGTGCTGGTGGCGACGGGCGCGCTGGTGGACGATTTTGAGGTGACGAGCGGCAAGAACCGTCTGGGCGGATCGATGGATCACTGGCCGTCCGGCACGACCTACGCGAACCACGCGTACGCGAGCGACAATTACTACGCCGGCAGCAAGGGCATGTGGATCTGGTATGACGTTCGCGCAGGGAATCCCTCCGGGGAGGCAGGATACTGGACGCAGGTCGCCAATTACGACGCGCGCAACTACAAATATCTGTCGCTTTGGGCGAAGGGATCGACCGGGACGGAAAATTTCCGTGTGCGCCTCAAGACGGAGCTGACGCCCGGCAATTTTGTCGAGGACGCCGGCGACACCACGTTCACCGCGTCGACGACGTGGACGCAGGTCATCATTCCGCTGGTCGTGTACGACGCGTCGAATTTGGCGGACTTGGACAACATCAACGTGTATTTTCACAACAGTTATGGCGGAAATCAAAACAGCCAGATCTGGATCGACGACGTGCGGTTCGTGCAGGAGGAGGACCTTCCGCCGCCGGCGCCGACGGGCGCGGCGTCGGCCGCGTCGGGCGGGGACAATCTGATCACGTGGACGGCGATCCCCTCGCAGTATCAGGCGAATCTGGCCGGCTACAACGTGTACCGGAAGAAATGGACCACGACCGACACGGCGACGAAACTCACGGCCGTGCCGTTTGCCGGCACGACGTACAGCGACGCGTCGCTGCCTGCGGCCGACAGCACCGTGTGGGAGTATTACGTGACGGCGGTCAGTTCGAAGGGCCCGGAATCGGCGAAGAGCGGCACCGTGACGGCCATCCAGGGCAACGTGGATTTGAATTACAGCGACAGCCGGACGACGAACGCCTTCGGGCAGAACGACCTTGGCGCCTGGGGCGGCGCGATCAACACGTGGATCGACACGACGCAGAAAGACGGGTCGACCGGCAAATCGCGATACGTCAGCGCCGCGAACGGCGCCGGCGTATTTTCGTCCCTGCTGGACGTGGGCGTGACGGCGGACGGCGTGGTGGCACTGACGTTCGACGCGAAGGGAGCATCGGGCGGCGAGACGTTTCTAGTGGGGTTCAAGGACGGCGACGGCGTGTCCCCGCTGGAGGTGCAGGTGTCCATCGCCACATACGGCGGCGCGCTGACGACGTCGTGGAAGAGATACTCGATCCCGCTGGACGATTTCACCGGGATCAATTTTACGAAGCTCGACAACATTTCGTTCAGCCTCGCCGTCCCGTCGGCGAATTTTATGATCGACAACGCCGCGTTCAGCCCGTCGGACACGTCGACGGTGGTGATGGACCATTTCGACGACGGCATCACCGATTTCAATCCGGCGATCTCCGGCGGCGGCGAGTTCAGCTGGGGCGGCGCGGGCCGGAGCAAATCGCAGGGCGGCGCCCAGTTCTGGCGCTCGCCGCCGTACGGGCTGAATGTGAGCATCGTGTCCGGCGCGGGGCAGGGATTCGGCCAGTCGGTTCCGAGCTACAACGTATCGACGACCAAGTACCTCAGCCTCTGGGTCCGGGGGAGCGACCACTTTCAGAACGAGGACGTGCTGATCGGACTCAAGAGCTACACGGGCCCGACGGAGACGTATGTGCTTTTGTCGAAATACGTCACCCTCACCGACTCGGAGTGGCGCCGCGCGGTGATCCCGCTCAAAGACGTGAGCATCGACACCAAGGCGATGGAGAACTGGTCGCTGCAGTTCCGGAGCGACAACGGCTATCGTGTACCGGGCAAGGGCGGGAACATTTACATTGACGACATCATGTTCAAGGCCGGCGCGCCTCAGACCCACACGAATTTCGACGTGATCTCGCCGGACACCATCACGATCGGCGAAACGTTTTCCGCCACGTTCAAGGCGACGCACCAGGACCGCGGAGTGCTGTCGACGTCGACGTACTCCGGCACCGGCGTGATCAGCCTGACCGGCATCGGCATCGACACGTATTTGCCCAAGTCGCTTGCGGCGTTCGCGAACGGCCAGCGCAGCGACTCGATGATCGTTTTCACCGACACGCCCGGGTACATCACGATCAAGCTCACGCATCCGACCGACTCGCTGATTTACGGCCACAAGGTTGTGCGGGCGATCAGCGGGAAGATCCGGCTGGAGGTTCTGACGGACCCGGTGTATTCCGGACGGCCGATCAATCTTCGCGCGACGGCGCTCGATTACAAGGGCGACACGCTGGCGTCGTTCAAGCAGTCCGCCGGGTTGGGCGTTTCGGGCGGCGTGGTCACGCCGGGGGGCACGTCGGCATTCGATACGGGCGTGTGGACCGGCGCTGCGACGGTGCATGCCGGGGGCACGGTGACGATCCGTGTGGAGAAGGACGGCTCGCAGGGCACGGCCGTGATATTTGTGCGCGCCCCGATTCAGATCGAAGAAGGCGCGGACGGCGGCAGTCCCAATTTGCTCGGCGGATGGACCTTCACGTGGCCCGACCCGAATTTCTCGATGACCTACTCGCAGACCCGGTCGTTCAACGACAGTTACGCTCTTCGATATTCCTACAACGTGCAGAGCGCGGGCTCGGGCGGCGGTTTCGGCCAGAGCCTGCAGAGCATCGACATCCGGACGGCCTCGACGCTGTCGTTCTGGATTCTCGGGGAGAACGGCCTGGGTCTGAGCGGAGATCTGCGCGTGGGGATCAAGGACTCGAACGGGATCGAAACACTGAAGGTCGTGACCGATTACGTTGTGCCTCGGCCGGACACATGGCGGCGGGCCATCATTCCGCTTACGGCGTTCACGGGCGTGGACACGTCGAGGATGGACAACTGGAATTTTCAGGTCGCGCCGACCGTCGGGCCGGCGCTTGTGACGGGGTACATCGATGACATTCGGTTCGACACGCACGTGCCGGATACGTATGTGACGTTTGAGGTGGAGGCGCCGGCGACGGTCGTGACCGGGGAGACATTCATTTTGAAAGTGTGGGCGGTGCATCGAGACAGCGGCGTTTATTATCCGGCGAACGAGACCGTCGCGTTTTCGGTATCGAGCGGGAGCATCCTGCCGTCGTCTCAGGCGCTGAAAGCCGGCGTCATCCGGGACTCGTTCAGTGTAAGCACGCCGGGCCAGATCGTGATCACCGCGACAGCGAACGGCCGGAGCGGCACGGCGACCGTGACGGTGTTGCCGGCGGGCAACGTGATCGTGGATGACTTTGAGGACGGGGATGCGGCGTACAACAATCTGGGCAAGACGACCGCGACGTGGAGCGTGCCGACGCGGGCGACGACCATCGATTCGCCCACGCGGGGCGGGATATCCGCCAAGTTCAGCTTCACGGCGACGAACACCCAGAACGGCGGGTGGGAGGAGCAGGTGGCGGCGAGTCCGGGCATGAACATTTCGTCCTTGAATTCCCTCGCATTCTGGGCGCGCGCCGCGACGGCGACCCCTGAAAATTATTCAAAGATCGTCTACACGAGCGTTCGTGACACCGCGAACGTCGAGGCGCCGAACCTGCCGCTGGACAGCTTCGTGCTCCTGAAGACCGGAGAATGGCGTCGCGTGATCATCCCGCTCGGGAACTTCACGGCGGACACGCGGCACATCAAGGACATGAACATCCTGCGGATCGACAACCAGACCGGCGCCACCGTCACCGGATCGGTTTACGCGGACGACATCCATTTCACGTCAGACACGGGCGACGGCCTGAACGATTTCGAGGTCATCGCGCCGGCGACAGCGATGCTGGGCGAGACGTTCGCGATCAAGATCTACGCGCGGCACAAGGAGAAGGGGATTCTTTCCACGTACAAGGACACCGTGACGTTCGATTCGCCCGCGGGCGTGCGGCCGGTTGCATCGGACTCGTTCGCCGGCGGGATCGTGCGGCAGCTCATCAGCCTGTCCGAAACAGGCATCCTGCAGCTTGTCGTGAAGTCCGGCGGGCGGTCCGGGACCGCGACGATCCGTGTCTATGACACGGCGACGGGACTGGCGATCCACACGATGGACACGGGCGGAAATCCCACGACGACGAATGATCTCGGGCAGGGGACGCTGACGTGGCTGGGCGGCGCCGCGGCGCCTGCCTACGACCGGTTCGACACGGTGACGCCGGGCCGCGCGAGCGCGACGGCCGCGAAATTCACGTTCGTCACGGACGCGGACGGCACGGATGGCGGGTACGAGGAGCGGTTTGCGTCTCCGTTCGACGCGAGCACGTACAGGTATCTGACCTACTGGCTGAAGGCCGGCGACACGGCGCAGCGGCTGAACGATCTCAAGACGTCGATCCGGGACGTCAACAACAATGAAGTGACTTTGAATCTCAAGGATTACGTGCGCGCGAGCGCGAAGGAATGGCGGCGGGTTGTGGTGCCGTTCACGGATTTCGGCGCGGCGGTCGACACGAAGGCGCTGAAGGACATGAACTGGGTGAGGTTCAGCGTGAGCGCGTCGCCGTCGACGATGACGCAGATGTATCTGGACGATCTGGCGTTCGCGGGCTATCTGCCGAACGCGCTGTCAGGCTTTGAGATTTCGGCGCCGTCGAACGTGGTTCAGGGCGAGACGTTCGCGATCACGATCTACGCTTTCAACGAAGACAGCGGCATTTTGCGGTCGTTCACGTCGACCGCGAGCCTCTCCGGCTGTAGTCCGGCGATCACGGGCAGTTTCGAGACCGGTGTGCGGACGGAGTCGGTGTCGGTGAGCGGCACGGGAACGCTCACGATCACCGTGACGAGCGGCGGCAAAACGGGAAGTGTGCAGGTGCGCTCGATCGACACGGGCGCGCGTCTATTCGACGACTTCAACAACGGCGTGGACCCGAACGAATTCGGCGGCGGCAATTTCACCTGGGGGTCGTTCACCACCGCCTACCATGCAGACGTCACGTATGCCGGGTTATATTCGCAGAAGATGACCTATTCGACCGCCGCCGGCGGCGGATTTTTGATGTCTTTTGCCGCGGGCGACTCGAACGTGCGCCCGTACACGCATCTGTCCTTCTGGATGCGCGGCGACTTTGGCTACGAGACGGCCGCGAATCTCCGGATCGCGCTGAAGGACGCGACGGGCCTGGAGCTGTTCCAGTCGTATTCGAATTACATGGACGTCGACACGGCCGCGTGGCGTTTGGCGGTCGTGCCGTTGAATCATTTTGCCGTGGACACGAGCCGGATGGACAACTTCAATATGCAGTTTGCCGGCACGCCGCTGAAATCGGGCGCCGGGTACATCGATGAGGTCTGGTTTCTGAAGAAGGACCCGGGGACGGACCACCTGGACGTGATCGCGGCGGACACCGTTTACGCGAGCGAGACGTTCACGCTGAAGGTGAAGGCGCACAACTACGGGCACGGGATCGCGACGAGTTTCGCCGGGACGGCGTCGCTTGCGCTGAACACCGGCACGATCACGCCGGCGACGACGAACGCGCTCGGGACGGGTTCGGTCACCGTCAGCGCGTACATCGCCGTGCCGGGAACGGCGACCATCACGGCGACGTCCGGGGCTTATTCCGGCACCCGGACGATTCAGGTGGTAGGCGGTCCGTTTGCGAAGTTTTCGTTGTGGACCGACACGACGTTCCGGACGGCGGGCACGCCGTTCGCGCTGACGATTACGGCGACGGACACGCACGGATTCCGCACGCGATACCTGTCGGATTCGGCGCGGTTGTCGACGACGTTTGGGACAGGCTCGATCCGGCCGGAGACCTCCGGGCTGTTCAACGGCGCTGAAACGGTGTCTGTCACGGTGACGTGCACCGCATCCGGCAGTCTGAATCTGATCGCGACGGCGACGAACGGCGAGACGGGCGGTCTTCTGATCAGCTTCGCGCCCGATTCGACCGTGCTGACCCAGCCGGCGCTGACGACGACAGAAACGCAGCCCACGTTTGCGTGGTCGGCGGTGACGGGCGCTGACACCTATCATTTCCAGATCGACGACGACACGACGTTCGCAACGCCGGTATACAGCGCCGACACGCTGACGGCGACGTCGTTCGCCTATCCCGCGGCGCTGGTGGCGAAGACCTACTACTGGCGGGTGCGCGCCGGCGAGCGGGATAACGGGCTGTGGAGCGGCTGGAGCGACACGCGGGCGCTGACGGTGGACACAGCGCCGCTGGTGAGTGTACTTTCGCCGGTGGACACGCACGAGACGAACGACACGACGCCGTCGTTTACGTGGAGCGGCAGGGCCGACACGTACGTTTTCCAGATTTCGCGGGTCGACACGTTTTCGCCGCTGATCGACAGCAAGACCCAGAGCGGGACGAGCTACACGCCGTCGGGCAGCGTCTCGTATGCGGCCGACACCTATTTCTGGCGGATCGTGGCCGGCGACAGTTTGGGCAAGATCGACACAAGTCCCGCACGGTTTCTGATCGTGGACACTATCACGACGATCACGCTGACGGGGCCGGCCGACACGACGACCAGCGCCGATACGACGCCGGCGTTTTCGTGGGCGGGCGACGGCGACACGTTTGTGTTTCAGATCGCGAAGGACACGGCATTCAGCAACGTCAGGGACACGAAAATAACAGCGGCGTTTTCGTACGCGCCGGACAGCGGCTATTCCGAGGACACGTATTTCTGGCGCGTTCTCGCGCTGGACATCGCCGGCAACGCGGACACCCCCGCGCACCGGATGGTTGTGATTGACACGCGCGCCACGGTTGCGCTGTCGACGCCGGGGGACTCGCACGAGACATCGGACACGACACCCGCGTTTACGTGGAGCGGCAGGGCGGACAGCTTTACATTCCAGGTTTCGCGCCTGACGACGTTCGACACGCTGATCGACAGCGCGACGCAGGCGGGGACAAGTTACACGCCGGCCGGAAGCGTCTGGTATGCGGCCGACACGTACTGGTGGCGCGTCGTCGCGAAAAACATTGCGGGGAATTTCGACACATCGTCGCGCTGGATGCTGGTGGTGGACACGAAGGTTGCGGTGACGTTGGCGTCGCCGGTGGACGGCGTTGTGAGCAACGACTCGACGCCTTCGTTTACGTGGACAAGCGACGGCGACACGTTTGTGTTTCAGATCGCGCGGGACACGGCCTTTGGAAACGTGCGGGACACGAAGACGACGGCGGCGCTGTCCTATACGCCGGATACCGGATACGCCTATGACACCTACTTCTGGCGCGTCTTGGCGCTGGACATCGCGGGGAACGCGGAGACCGCCGCCTATCGGACGCTGGTGATCGATTCGCGCGTGTCGGTGACGCTGACGGGCCCGGGGGATTCGTATGAGACGAACGACACGACGCCGGCGTTCACGTGGGTCGGGACCGGCGACAGTTACACGTTTCAGATTTCCCGGAGCGAGACGTTCGCGACGATCGCGGACAGCCAGATGGCGTCCGGGACCACGTACACGCCGTCGGGCGGCGTCTTCTACGCGGCAGACACATACTTTTGGCGGGTGATCGCGAAGAACATCGCCGGCAACATGGACACAGCCGCGCGGCGGATGATCGTGGTGGACACGATCGTGAGTGTGACGCTGGAGAGTCCCGTGGATTCGGCCGTCGTGAGCGACACGACGCCCACGCTGATCTGGACGAGCGACGGGGACACGTTCACGGTGCAGGTGTCGAAATCGGCCGCGTTCACGGCGCTGGTGGACAGCAAGACGACGACCGCGTTGACGTACACGCCGTCGGGCGGATATGGCGCCGATACCCATTACTGGCGGATCGTTGCGACAGACGCGGCGGGCAACACGGACACGAGCGCGTATCGAAAATTCGAGATCGACACGAGTTTGAGCGTGACATTGTCGAGCCCGGCCGATTCGACGGAGACGAACGACACGACGCCCACGTTTGCCTGGTCGGGCGACGCCGACACCTTCACGGTCCAGATTTCGAAATCCGAAACTTTCTCGGCGATCTTTGACAGCAAATCCGCGGCGGCATTGAATTATACGCCGTCGCCCGGCTACGCCGCCGACACCTATTTCTGGCGGGTGCTGGCGACGGACAGGGCCGGCAACGCCGACACGACCGCCTATCGGAAACTCGTCATCGACACGATCGTCACGGTGAGCCTGTCGAGTCCGGGAGATTCGGCGGAGACGAACGACACGACGCCGGCGTTTACGTGGAGCGGCACGGGCGACACGTACACGATTCAGGTTTCGAAGTCAGACACGTTCGACGGCATCGTTGACAGCAAGACGACCGCGACGACCGGTTACACGCCCTCGTCAGGGTATGTCGCCGACACGTACTTCTGGCGGGTGATCGCCGGCGACAAGGCCGGAAATCTGGACACGTCCGCGCGCCGCCGGTTCGTGGTCGACACGATCGTCGCCGTGAGTCTGCTCTTGCCGGCGGATTCGACGGAGACGAACGACACGACGCCGGCGTTTACGTGGAGCGGGACCGGCGACACCTACACGATACAAGTCTCCCGGACGACAACCTTCGGCACGATACATGACAGCCGAACGGCGAGCGCGGCGAGTTACACGCCGCCTGCGGGGTACGTCGCGGACACGTACTTTTGGCGAGTCATCGCGTCGGATGACGCCGGCAACCATGAGACGTCGGCCTACCGGATGGTGGCCGTGGATACCGGCGTGACGGTGAACCTGTCGAGTCCTTCCGACACGTATCGAACGAACGACACGACGCCGGCGTTCGCGTGGACCGGCACGGGCGACACATACGTGGTTCAGACGTCGCGGACCGCCGCGTTTTCGACGATCTTCGACAGCAGGACGACTTCCGCTCTGAGTTATACGCCGTCCGGCAGCGTCTATTATTTCGCGGACAGTTATTACTGGCGTGTGATCGCGCAGGATGACGCGGGGAACTACGAGACGGCGTCGGCGCGTGCGCTGATCGTTGACACGCTGGTGACGGTGAGCGCGAGCAGTCCCGCGGATTCATTGGAGACGCGGGACACGACCCCGACGTTCACGTGGACGGGCGACGGCGATACCTACGTGCTTCATATCTCGAAGGCCGACACGTTCGAGCCGCTGTTCGATGGGCTGACGACGACGGGGCTGACATACACGCCGAGTCCCGGTTATGCGCCGGCAACGTACCACTGGCGGGTGATCGCGCTGGACGTTGCGGGCAATCAGGAGACGACGGCGGCCCGGCGGGTGATCGTCGACACTTCCGTGACGGTGGGTTTGACGTCTCCCGCGGATTTGGCGGAGACAAACGACACGACGCCCGCGTTTACGTGGACGGGGGACGGAGACACGTATGTGGTGCAGGTATCGAGGGAGGCGGGATTCGGGACAATCGCGGACAGCAAGACCACGATCGCGGCGACGTACACGCCGAGTCCGGGGTACGGAGCGGACACGTACTATTGGCGTGTCATCGCGAGTGACGATGCGGGGAACACGTCGGCGACGGGATACCGGACGCTGTACGTGGACACGGGCGTGACGGTGAGTCTGACGAGTCCGGCGGACGGGCACGAGACGAAGAACGTGACGCCGGGATTCGCGTGGAGCGGGGACGCAGACACGTACGTGGTGCAGGTATCGAGGCAGACGAGTTTCGGGACAATCGCGGACAGCAAGACGACCAATGGGTTGACTTACGCGCCGGTAAGCGTGTATGCGGCGGACACGTACTACTGGCGTGTGATTGCGAGCGACGATGCGGGGAACACGTCGACCGCGGGATATCGAGTGCTGGTGGTGGACACGAAGGTGAGCGTGAGCCAGTCGCTGCCGTTGGACGGTCACGAGACGCGGAACGTGACGGTGCGGTTCGAGTGGACGGGGGACGGGGATACGTACGTGGTGCAGGTATCGAAGCAGGCGACGTTCGGGACGGTGTATGACAGCCGGACGACGAGTGGGGCGAGTTACACGCCGTCAAGCGGGTATGCGCACGACACGTACTACTGGCGAGTGATCGCGAGCGACGATGCGGGCAACTACGAGACGACGGTGGCCCGCACCCTGACGATCGACACGAAGGTGAGCGTGAGTTTAACCGCGCCGGGGGACACGTACGAGACGAAGAACGTGACGGTGCAGTTTGTGTGGACGGGGGATGGAGACACGTACGAGGTGCAGGTTTCGAAGACGGCGGGATTCGGGACGATCCACGACAGCAAGACGACGACGGGCGTGAGTTACATGCCAGCGAGCGGATATCCGCAGGACACGTACTATTGGCGAGTGGTGGCGCGGGACGAAGCGGGGAACTTTGAGACGAGCGTGACGCGGGCGCTGGTGATCGACACGTCGGTGACGGTGAGCCTGACGAGTCCGGGGGACACGGCGGAGACGAACGACACAACGCCCGCGTTTGTGTGGAGCGGGACGGGGGACACGTACGTGATCCAGGTATCGAAGTTCAGCGCGTTCAGCGTTCTGTTTGACGCGTTGACGACAGGCGCAGTGACGTACACGCCGAGTGCGGGCTATGCGTCGGCGACATACTACTGGCGGGTGATCGCGCAGGACGACGCGGGGAACTACGAGACGGCGTCGGCGCGGTCGCTGATCGTGGACACTTCTGTGACGGCGAGTCTGACGACGCCGGCGGATTTGGCTAAGACGAACGACACGACGCCTGCGTTTACGTGGACGGGAGATGGAGACACGTACGTGGTGCAGGTATCGAAGGAGGCGGGCTTCGGGACGATCGCGGACAGCAGGACGGCGAACGGAGTGACGTACACGCCGAGTCCTGGGTACGGGGCGGACACGTACTATTGGCGGGTGATCGCGAGCGACGATGCGGGGAACACGACGGTGACGGGATACCGGACGTTGTACGTGGACACGGGAGTGACAGTGAGTTTGACGAGTCCGGTGGACGGGCACGAGACGAAGAACGTGACGCCGGGATTTGCGTGGAGCGGAGACGGGGACACCTACGAGGTGCAGGTATCGAAGCAGACGAGCTTCGGGACGATGGCGGACAGCAAGACGACGACGGGGCAGAGCTATGTGCCGGTGAGCGTCTATGCGGCGGACACGTACTACTGGCGAGTGATCGCGACGGACCAGGCGGGGAACACGACGGTGGCGGGATACCGGACGCTGGTGGTGGACACGAAGGTAAGCGTGAGCCAGGCGGTGCCGTTGGACGGGCACGAGACGCGGAACGTGACGGTGCGGTTCGAGTGGACGGGGGATGGAGACACGTACGTGGTGCAGGTATCGAAGCAGGCGGGTTTTGGTGCGGTGTATGACAGCAAGACGACGGGGGTGACGAGCTACACGCCGTCGAGCGGGTATGGGCACGACACGTACTATTGGCGCGTGATCGCGCAGGACGACGCGGGGAACTACGAGACGACGTCGGCGCGTGCGCTGATGATCGACACGAAGGTGAGCGTGAGTTTAACGGCGCCGGGGGACACGTACGAGACGAAGAACGTAACGGTGCAGTTTGTGTGGACGGGGGATGGGGACACGTACGAGGTGCAGGTCTCGAAGACGGCGGGATTCGGGACGATCCACGACAGCAAGACGACGCCGGGCGTGAGTTACACACCGGCGAGCGGATATGCGCAGGACACGTACTTTTGGCGGGTGATTGCGCGGGACGAAGCGGGGAACTTTGAGACGAGCGTGACGCGTGCGCTGGTGATCGACACGTCTGTGACGGTGAGTCTGACGAGTCCGGGGGACACGGCGGAGACGAACGACACGACGCCGGCATTCACGTGGACGGGGACCGGTGACACATACACGATCCAGGTATCGAAATTCAACACGTTCAGCGTTCTGTTTGACGCGGTGACGACGGTGGCGTCGACGTACACGCCGAGTCCGGGGTACGGGCCGGCGACGTATTACTGGCGAGTGATCGCGTGGGACGACGCGGGGAACTACGAGACGGCGGAGGTCCGAACGCTGATCGTGGACACGAGCGTGAGCGCGAGTCTGACGAGTCCGGCGGACCTGGCGAAGACGAGCGACACGACGCCGGCGTTCACGTGGAGCGGGGACGGGGACACGTACGAGGTGCAGGTGTCGAAGCAGACGACATTCAGTACGATCACGGACAGCAAGACGGCGAACGGAGTGAGTTACACGCCGACGCCGGGATACGGCGCGGACACGTACTACTGGCGAGTGATCGCGCGGGACGACGCGGGGAACACGGCGGTGACGGGGTATCGAACGCTGTATGTGGACACGGGTGTAACGGTGAGTCTGACGAGTCCGTCGGATGGGCACGAGACGAAGAACGTGACGCCTGCGTTCACGTGGAGCGGAGACGGGGACACGTATGAGGCGCAGGTGTCGAAGCAGACGACATTCGGGACGATCTATGACAGCAAGACGACGAACGGAGTGAGTTACGCGCCGATCGGCGTATACGCGGCGGACACCTACTACTGGCGGGTGATCGCGTCGGACGCGGCCGGGAACACGACGACGGCGGCATACCGGACGCTGGTGGTGGACACGAAGGTGAGCGTAAGCCAGACGCTGCCGTTGGACGGCCACGAAACGAAGAACTTGGCGGTGCAGTTTGAGTGGAACGGCGACGGAGACACGTACGAGGTGCAGGTGTCGAAACAGACGACCTTCGGAACGATCCACGACAGCAAGACGACAACAGGCGCGAGCTACACGCCCGGGAGCGGATACGCGCACGACACGTATTATTGGCGGGTGATTGCGCGGGACGACGCGGGGAACTACGAGACGACGACGGCGCGGACGCTGACGATCGACACGAAGGTAAGCGTGAGTCTGACGGCGCCGGGGGACACGTACGAGACGAAGAACGTGACGGTGCAACTGGTGTGGAGCGGGGATGGGGACACATACGAGGTGCAGGTATCGAAGGCGGCGGCGTTCGGGACGATCCACGACAGCAAGACGACGACGGGGGTGAGTTACACGCCGGCGAGCGGATACCCGCAGGACACGTACTATTGGCGGGTGATTGCGCGGGATGACGCGGGGAACTACGAGACGAGCGCGATACGAGCGCTGGTGATCGACACCCTCGTGACGGTGAGCCTGACGAGTCCGGCGGACACGGCGACGACGAACGACACGACGCCTTCGTTTGTGTGGACGGGGACCGGGGACACGTACACGATCCAAGTATCGAGGTTCAGCACGTTCAGTGTTCTGTTTGACGCGGTGACTGGTTCGTCCCAGAACTACACACCGACCGGATATCCTCAGGACACATACTATTGGCGGGTCGTTGCGTGGGATGACGCCGCCAACTATGAGACGACGGCCTCCAGAAAACTGATCATTGATACGGATGTGGCCGTCACCCAGAGCAATCCTTCGCATCTCTACAAAACAGGCGATACGACTCCGGCTTTTACATGGACCGGCGACGCCGACACGTACGTTTTTCAGATATCGACGAGCAACGCCTTCATCACGATTTATGACAGTCTGACAACGGCGGCGTTGACGTATACGCCCACGACCGGTTATCCGGTGGATACGTATTACTGGCGGATATCCGGAATCGACTTGTTGGCCAACCAGGAGACGACGTCGGCCCGCACACTCTTTGTGGATACTGGGCTTACGGTGAACCTGGTCAGTCCGGAAGACACCTATATCACGAACGACACGACTCCCACATTTGTGTGGAGCAGCAACGGCGATACCTTTCTCATTGAAATCAGCCGCAACTATAATTTCTCCACGATCTTCGACAGCAAGAATACGACAGGCACCACCACGTATACGCCGTCGACCGGATACACGTCCGATACGTATTACTGGCGGGTGGCGGTCGCCGACAATACCGGGAAGGCGGACACCGCTCTGCCCTACGGCATCCCGCAGGTTCTGATCATCGATACGGCGCCGCCCGGCGCTCCAACGCTGACCGCGCCTGCCGATTCAAATCAAACGAAGAACAAAACGCCCGCCTTTACGTGGTCGGGAGATGCCGACACCTATGTCATCGAGATTTCAAAAAGTTATTCGTTCGGCTCGACCGTTTACGCGGAAACCACCCTGGCGACGATCACTTCCTCGGCCTCATTCACCCAAGACACCTATTACTGGCGTGTCAGGGGATACGACCACGCGCGCAATGCCGGACCCTCCAGTGAGACCCGAACCCTACATATTGATACGCAGCTCAGCGTGACACTCTTGACGCCGGCGGAATTGACGGAGACGAACGACACGACGCCGGCATTCGCGTGGAGCGGCGACGGGGAGACGTATACGTTTCTGCTGTCAAAGACCGTTACGTTCAGCGCCATTTACGACAGCAAGACTACGGCGGCATCGACGTACGCCCCGGATACGGGTTACCCGACGGATACGTATTACTGGCGCGTGAACGCTCAGGACCGGGCGGGGAATTCAGAGACAACCTCCATTCGCAGTGTATGGGTGGACACGGGGGTATCAGTGAGTTTGACGTTGCCGGCGGACGGGCATGAGACGAGGAACGCGACGGTGCAGATGGCATGGAGCGGAGACGCGGACACGTACGAGGTGCAGGTATCGAAGGATACGGGGTTCGGAACGATCTACGACAGCAGGACGACGACGGCATTGAGTTACACGCCGGCGAGCGTGTACCCGCAGGACACGTACTGGTGGCGTGTGACGGCGCGGGACGATGCGGGGAACCAGGAGACGACGGGGTACCGGAGGCTGATGGTGGACACGACGGTGACGGTGAGCCAGACGAGCCCGTCTGACACGGCGGAGACGAACGACACGACGCCGGCGTTCACATGGGCGGGTACGGGAGACACGTACGTGGTGCAGGTCTCGAATCTGGCGACGTTTGCGACGATCTTGGACGTGGCGACGACGACGAGCGCGACGTACACGCCAAGTCCGGGGTACGGGCCGGGCCTGTATTACTGGCGAGTGGTGGGGTGGGACGATGCGGGGAACTACGAGACGACGGCGACGCGAGTGGTGACGGTGGACACGAAGGTGAGCGTGAGTTTGAGCAGTCCGGTGGACACGGCGGAGACGAACGACACGACGCCGACGTTTACGTGGACGGGAGACGGAGAGACGTACGTGGTGCAGGTATCGACGAGCGCGGGATTCGGGACGATTTACGACAGCAAGGCGACGGGGGGACTGACGTACACGCCGAGTCCGGGGTACGCGACGGACACGTACTATTGGCGCGTGGTGGTGAACGACACGGCGGGGAACTACGAGACGGCGTCGTCGCGGCGGTTGAAGATCGATTTGGGAGTGAACGTGAGTTTGACGAGTCCAGTGGACGGGCATGAGACGAAGAACGTGATCCCGACGTTTGAATGGAGCGGAGACGGGGACACATACACGATCCAGATATCGAAGTCGAGCGCGTTTGCGACGATCCATGACAGCGTGACGACGACGGGATTGAGTTACACGCCGGCGAGCATCTACCCGGCGGACACATACTACTGGCGTGTGAGCGCACAGGACAACGCTGGGAACAGCAACACGGCGACTTCACGGACGCTGTACATGGACACGATCGTGAGTGTGAGTTTGGCGGGACCCGGGGATGGGCATGAGACGAAGAACACGACGCCGACGTTCGTGTGGGCGGGAGACGGTGACACGTATGTGGTGCAGGTGACGAAGCAGGGGACGCTGTATGACAGCAAGACGACGACCTCGCTGAGCTACACGCCGTCGGCGGTGTATCCGACGGACACGTACCAGTGGCGTGTGATCGCGCAGGACGACGCGGGGAACTACGAGACGACGGGGTACCGGAGCGTGTGGGTG